>Ga0163152_10000254_pt1 | contig 95982 bp, 94 predicted proteins | sample OliLakLV19MP8IB2_FD_148635 | JGI IMG/M metagenome (GOLD analysis project Ga0163152, IMG submission 148635) | Freshwater microbial mat bacterial communities from Lake Vanda, McMurdo Dry Valleys, Antarctica - Oligotrophic Lake LV.19.MP8.IB-2 | ecosystem: Environmental > Aquatic > Freshwater >...
TGTCGAGCAGACGACGCGCGAGTTGGAGGTTGCCATCGTCGATCGCGATGCGACTGCGCAACACGCCCGCATCGGGATGACCCGGCTGAAGGCGGAACACCATGTCGAGGTAGTTCTGCGCTTTCTCTGGCTCGCCCGCTTCGTAGGACAAGGTACCGGCGGCCATCAGAGTGCGAGCATGTCCCGGGAACTCGAGTGCCAGTCGCTCGACTCCGTTCCGTGCGCGATCGCAATCGACCAGCAGATTGCCCGACGAATTGATGCCGTTGCTACGACCTTCTTCGTACGCCGAGAGCAAGCCGTCGAGCCGGTCATCGGGACTGCAATTCTCGTCGCGGTGACCGAACGAGGAAGTCGCGCAACTGGTGACGAGCAATGCGGCCAGAGCGAGCAGGATCGTGTGCATCTTGGTGTTTGACTTCATGGTGCTCACCTCACTTCCCCGCCGGCTTGGCCGGAGTGCTGGAGGCCTGAACCGGATCTGCGGGCTTCTCGCCCTTCGGCTGACGGCCGAGCAACTCACCCGTCGAGGGGTAGGACCACAGTCGAGCCTGACTCGGCCTGTCGCGCATGATCGTCGGACTGACAGTGATCATCGTCTCACGGTCCTTGTCCTCGAACTTCTTGTCCTGGAAGAGCCAGCCGATGATCGGGATGTCGCCGAGGAACGGAGTCTTGCCGGCTTCGTCCTTGCGCGAGCGATCCTGGAGACCGCCGATCAGAAGGACTTCACCGTCACGAATGCGCGCACTCGTGCGCAGGTTCTTCTCCGCGAACGCCACCGTCTCTTGCGGCGTTCCGGTCGTCGTGCGCACGAGGGTGGTCAGCGCGAAGTCGGGATTCGACACCGACGGCGCCACGTCCATCGTGATGAATCCGTCCTCGTCGACGAGCGGCCGGACGGCCAACTGGATCCCGAACGGAAGCTGCTGAACGGACTCGAGGACGCCCGTGCTGCCGCCGTTCACGCCCCCGACCGAGGTCGTGACGCTCGAGCTGATGCTGACGGTGCCACCATCCCCGAAAGCCGCGATTTCACCGGAGAGAACGGTGAGAGTCGGGTGCGCCAGTGAACGCGCCACCCCCTCCGTTTCGAGCACCTTGAAGACCGCGTCGAGGTTGAAGTGCTCACCGCCGACCAAGATTTGGTTCGTGAAGCCGCCTTCGAGGAACGAGATGACGTTCGAGATGTCAGTGTTGGACGCCATCAAGATCGGATCGCCGTTCGCGTTGTTGACGATGGTGTCGTCGGCACCGAAGAGCGGTGTATTGGGGTTGATCCCGTTCGTGTCGAAGTCGGCCGCACCGATCTTCGAGATATTCGAGTCCCAGTTCAGCAGATCGGTGCGGCTGACTTCGAAGAGTCGAATGCTGATCCGGACTTGCGGGATGTCCTCGACCTGGATGAACGAGAGGATGCGGCCTTCGGCGAGTTCGATCGCCTTGGCGCGCGCCAAGTTCGAATGGATGCGGTTCTCGAGCAACTGGCCGAGGCCCGACGATCCGCCACTACCCAGTCCGCCGTTCGGCGAGGACAAGATCGAGCGGAGAGCCGATCCGGCTTGGCTCGTCGATTCCTTGCTACCGACCAGCGCACCCGACTCGTCCGCCAGGACGCGCACGTCGTCAGCACCGTTCTCGAGCCGGAGCGGTCGCTCGGTCGTGCGCAAAGCACCCCCAGGCAGCGACTCGATCAGTCGCTCGACTTCGCCGTTGCGCTTGCGCGATTGAAGCGTCTGCTGCTGGAAGACCTTCGCCGCGAGCGTCAGCGTCTGCACGAGGCCGGTCTGCGAGGCAACGAAGCCGGAGAGGACGAGGATGTCCCCGTCGCCTTGCGTGTCCACGCCGGAGACGCGCGAAACCTTGACCTTCTTGTGTCCCAGTTGCTCGTGGATCGCGCGCTCGAGGACGGTATCGATCGAAGTCGGGCGGTCCGTGATCGTGATCTGATTCACGACTCGGCTGCCCTTGCCGGCCGTGTCACCTATCGCTGCACGCACGAGGTCGAGGACGTCATCGAGAGTGCGCAGATCCGCCACGGTTCCGGTCACCACGAACACGTCGGAGGCGTCGTCGGCGAGTTGGCCGCGCTGCAAGCGCGAGACCGTGACCGCGGGCGCGCCGAGCTTCTGGATCTGGGTCGTCAGCGTCGATTCCATCGCGGAAACGGCACTTTGGACGCGGATCAGGTTGATCACGCGACCGCTGGCGTCGGCGCCGCCTGCTTCGGCGAACGAGCGGGCCGCGTCTTCGGCGCGCTTGGCCGAGACACCGTCGGGAACCGAGCCCGTCAGCACGAGCGCATTGCGATCAGCAGCGGCCTGGACGCCGATCGTGCCGGCGATGGCCTTGAGCGCATTCTCGAGGATGGACAAGTCTCGACGAACGACGATGTCGTACGTCTCCGGCTCGCCGTCCTTGAACCACACGATCACGTTCGTGCGGCCGACCTTCTTGGCCGTGATGATCAATTCACTGGCTCGGCCCCCTTCGACACTCGCGATCTCGGGATTCGCCATCTTCACGCCAACCTGGTCCGTCGCGATGGCCTTCGAGAACTTCAATCGTGCCAATGAGCCTTCGACGAGAACCAGATTCCCACCGTCGCGTGACCCGCCGTTCGTCTGGAATTCGGTGAGGGCACTCGGGCCTTGCTGCGGGCCGGCGCCATAGAGCGGGATCGCCGCTCCGAAGCCGAGGACGGCGCACGCCCCGAGGACGAACATCGTCGAGCCCGAGTTCCTTCGGCGCCCCGCGGGTTGGTTCGGTGCGGATTGGTTCAGTGCATCGAGCATTCTCATCGCAGCACCTCCGCGTGAACGGGTTCCGTCGTCGGTGATTGGCAGTTCATGGGGGGGATCTCGGGTGTCGGTCTTCGGTGTCGTGCCCCGTCGCGCGCGGCTCGACACACCCGTACCCGGGCCGAGTCCGCAGCCGCGCGTTGCGGCGGGTCAGGTTTCTTGAAGGGAGAAACGGGGCTTCAGCCGCCGCGCGTCATGCCCTCGGCGAGTTTCAGGAACTGGAGAAATGTCGGCCCGAGCGTGCAGACGAAGATCCCGGGCAAGAAGCAGATCACGAGCGGGAAGACGAGCTTCACCGTCAGCGATTGCGCCAGCATGTTCGCGTCCTCGCGACGACGACCGCGCAAGTCGTCGGCTTGGTTGCGCAGCACGCGCGTGAACCCGGCGCCGACTTGTTCCGCTTGCACGAGCGCGGAGGTGAACACGTTGATCGATGGCAGCTCGATGCGCTTCGCGAGTCGGCGGAAGCACTCGACGCGGCCCACGCCCGACAAGCCTTCGACTTGGAAGGTGCGCATCTCCTGGAAGAGCGGGCGTTTGCCCGGGCTCGTCTCGATGACCTTGTTCAGCGCGCCGTCGAAGCTGAGGCCCGATTCGCTCATCGTCGCGAGCATCTCGAGCGTGACCGGCATGTCCTGCTCGACCTCTTGGATCCGTCGCGTTCGCGCGGAACTCACGATCGCGAACGGTGCGAGCGCGAGCACGGTCATGAAGATCCACGGTGCGCCGTAGAGCAACGGGCGCATCAGATCGCCCACGCCGCCGGGGATATCGCCCGCGGCTTGCAAGGAGTCCGTCACGATTCCGCTGCTCGTGATGGTCAGTGCGACCGCGAGCCCCGCGACCACGCCGACCGCCGTAGCGGCGAGGAACATCGCCGGCGCCGTCTGCGAGCGGAAGCCCGCGAGGTACAGCCAACGACGGAGGAAGTTCTGTCCTTCGAGGTCCTCGATCTCCTCACGCGCTTCGAAAATCGCTTCGTCCTCGGCCCACGCGCGGCGCCGCGCGATCTCGGCCGCCCGCCAGCGCGAGTACACGACCCACGCACCGACGATGGCCAGGACCCAGAGTCCGAGCACTGCGAGTAGGCGCACGTCGATCGCTGCGAAGAGTGTGGTGCTCATGGATCGCGCCTAGAAGCGCAGCTGCGTGAGCCGCGTTATCCACAGGAGGCCGATCGCCTGCAGCACGATTGCTGCCGCGACGATGTTCGAGCCGACGGGGTGCCTCAGGAACTCTTCGAATCCAGCAGGATTCGTGCGCCACATCATCGCCCCGAGGAAGTACGTGATCAGCACGATGCCGATGACCGAGGCCTGCGCCTGCGTCGACTGCGCACGAATGCGACGGCCGATTTCGATGCGGTCGCGGATCGTGCGGCCGACCGTCGCGAGCGTCGGCGCCAAGCTGCCGCCAGTTTCGCCGTGCACGGCCATCGTGAACGCGAACAAGCGGTAGGCCTCGAGCGGAACGCGCTCGGCCAGATCCTCGAACACTTGCTTGGGTGTCTCGCCGAAACGGATGCGGCCGAGCGTCTCTTGCAGCTCGGGCTTCAGCGGCTTCCCGGCTTCGTGCGCCGCGCCCTCGATCGCCGACATCAACCCTGATCCCGCGCCCAGCGACGCGACCATCAGATCGAGCGAGTTCGCCAGTTGCGTCTCGAGCTTGATCTGGTGCTGAGCGTGCCGCCAACCCTCGAACAGATGCGCGACGACGCCCAGGATCACGCCCAGGGCGACCGAGTAAACGAGGTCGAATCCCAGCACGAACTTGCAGAGCAGCGCCACGCCGAGACCGACCGCGGGCGGTATCCAACGTTGACGTCGCAGCGACGGTGTCAGTCCGCCGGAGCGCCGGACGGCGCTGACCTGCACGTCCTCGTTGAGCCGCTCGCGCGCGATGCGTTGCAGTCGCGTGTGGCGGAACGCCAATGCGAAAACGAACGCGATCGCGATCGCGAGCGCGATGCCGAGGAGCTTACCCACGCGCCTCTCCGTCCTGCCGCTGGAAGATCTCGAGCGGGACTTGGATCCCCTTCTCGCGCAGCTCGTGGACGATCTTCGGCACGATGCCCGTCGGCGCGAACGCACCGATGACCTTGCGTCCGTTGCGTCCCGTCTGTTGGAAGCGGAACACGTCCTGGAGCAGCGGCGTGCCGCTCTCCATGCCCGTGATCTCCGCGATCGTGTCGATGCGGCGTACGCCGTCGTCGAAGCGGCGCACGCTGACCACGATGTGCAGCGCGGACACGATCTGATCGCGGATCGCGCGCGAAGGCAGGTCCAGTCCGGCCATGAGCACCATCGTCTCGAGGCGATTCAACGCATCGCGCGGCGAGTTCGCGTGCACCGTCGTCAAACCACCGTCGTGACCGGTGTTCATCGCCTGGAGCATGTCCAGCGCTTCCGCGCCGCGGCACTCGCCGACGATGATGCGATCAGGTCGCATGCGCAGGCTGTTGATGACGAGATCGCGCGCCGTGATGACGCCGCGGCCCTCGACGTTCGGCGGACGTGTTTCCATCCGCACGATGTGTTCCTGGTCGAGGATGAGCTCGGCCGTGTCCTCGATCGTGATGACGCGCTCGTGCTCGGGGATCGCTTCGGCGAGTGCACCGAGCAGCGTCGACTTGCCCGCGCCCGTACCGCCGCTGATGAGAACGTTCTTGCGCGCGACGACGACGTTCTCGAGGAACGTGAGCATCTCCCGCGTGAACATGCCGAGGCGAATGAGGTCTTCGCGGCGCAGGCGTTGACGACCGAACCGACGAATCGAAATCGTCGGGCCGTCGAGGCTGACCGGCGGAATCGTCGCATTGACGCGGCTGCCGTCGGGCAAGCGCACGTCCACCATCGGCGACGCTTGGTCGATGCGGCGGCCGACGCGCGCGGCGATGCGCTCGATGACGCGCTGCACGTGCTCGTCGTCGCGGAAGCGCACGTCCGTCTTGATCAAGCGTCCGAAACGCTCGACGTACACCTGATCGAAGCCGTTGACGAGGATGTCGGACACGGCCGGATCCGCGAGCAGCGGCGCGAGCGGACCCAGTCCCAGCGTTTCCTGCGTGAGCTCGTCGGCGAGACGCTCGCGCTCCGATGCGTTGAGCGGGATGTCTTCGGTCGCGAGGACGCGTGCGACGAAGTCCTGCACCGCGGCCGAGATCGCGTCCTCGCCGCTGCCGACCATCGAACGCTCGCCGATCTCGTCCAGCAGCCGGCTGTGCAGCCGCGACTTGATCGACATGAAGTCGACGGTTGCGCCGCGCACGGCGGGCGTCGTCTCGGGCGCGGAGCGCCACAACGGCTCGCGCTCCTCGCCCGAAAGGCGAGCAGCGAGATCCGTCGACATGGAGCGCCCGAAGCGCGCGCGGATGTGTTCGCGATCGATGGGGTCGGCCACGTGAGTTCCTTTAGCCGTCAGTCGGCGAACGACGCCTTGGTGGAACCGCCGGTGGGCGGAGCGGGACGAGCGCGCGCGGCTGGCGCCGGTTCGGAGTCGGACTCCGTCACGTTGTCGGCCAGCACGTCGTCGACGAGGCGCTTGACCGCCTTGCCGAAGCCGAAGAGCTGCGTGCCATGGAGGATGTACGGCCGCCCCGTGTTGAGCGCCGTGATCAACCGCTTCTGGTACGGGATGATGTAGTCGACGTCCGCGTCGAGACGCGCTTCGACGTCCGCGAGCGTCAATCCGCCCGGCGCTTTCTCGAAGTTGTTGTTGAGGACGATCTTCGTCCGCTCCTTCGGGAAGCCGATCTGCTGGATGACCGGCAGGAGGCGCGACGCGCCGACGATGTTCGGCACCGTGTTCTGAACGACGACGTAAGCGCGATCCGACATGTCGAGGATCGACATGATCATCCCGTCGAGCATCGGGAACGTATCGACGATCACCCAGTCCCACGAACGACGCGCGAGGGTGAGCGTGCGCGACAACGTTTCGTCATCGACGACGCTCGCATCGACGGGGTCGACGGGCGCGCCGAGAAGGTCGAGGCCGCACTCGTGACGGACCGTGAGCTTGCGCAACAACGTCTCGTCGAGCCGGTTCTGCTCGCGCGCCGCGTGCGCCAAAGTCGTCGTCGGCGTGAGGTCGAGCATCGGCGCGCAACTGCCGAGGTGAACGGAGCAATCGACGAGCAGCACCTTGCCCGGCGGAAGTCGACGGGCGAGCTCGCACGCGACGCTGACCGACATCGTCGATTTGCCTACGCCGCCCTTGTTGCTGACGAAGGACAGAACGCGACCGAGATCCTTCTTCACCTCTTTCGGCCGACGGAGGACGCGATCGAGGAGCTGTTGGAGCTCACCCGTCGACAGCGGACGACGCAGGAAATCCTGCACCTGCGCGCGCACCGCCTCGATGATCACGCTGCTCTCGCCGTCGCTGAACCCGAGGCCGTCGGGCCGGTAGAGTGCGACGATCGCCGTACCCGGAGCCGCGGCCGAAACTTCCTCGGCGAACGACTTCAACGAGCGCGGATCGCCCTCGACCTGCACGCAGACGATTTCGGGCCGGCGATTGCGCGCGAGCTCGATGCCTTGTCGCGCGCCGCGGACGGAGTGGACGACTGGCTTCCAGCCGCGCAGGCCGGCGACAGCCGCGGTGAACTCGTCCTTGAGCAACGGGTCCGAGCCGACGACGAGAATTTGGGGGGTGTGCTCCATGTTGAACGAGTCCTGTCAGCGAGTCAGGGCAGGGGCCAGCACGGTTCCGCGCTGGATCTGTGTGTAGTCGTGAACGTTTTCCGGCAGCGGCGTGGCGACGCCGTACGCGAACTCATTCGAGTAGCGCAGCACCGCTTGCCATTCGGTGGCGGTCAGCACGGGCCCGAGGACCTCATCCGCCGCCGAGGCGACGAGTGCACTGGCGTTGTCCTGCGCGACCCAGCAATTCACACCGGGGTGGTTGATCAGCTCACCACCTGAGATGACGAACGTTCCGGTGCCGGGGAACTCCTCGGGAGACGGCGTCGAACCCGTAGTGTCGTAGCCAACAGGCCACAAGTGCGCGAAGGTGTAGGCAACGACGCGCGGGACCATGGCGCCGTTCGCCGCCGGGATCTCTTCGACGATTGGGATGTAGGCCGGCTTGCGTCGTGTGAATCGGAACGGGCGCCCGGGAGCCGATGTGGCGCTCTCGACCGCGAGGCCGATGCTCACGGGCCAACCGACTTCGTTTCCACAGGGGTCCGCGGGTGCCGAGGCCGCGTCGAAGATGAAGTGTCCGACCACGGAGTTGTCGGAGTCGAGCACCAAGCTGCCATCCGGTTCGACGCGCACACGGGCAAGGGTCGAATTGCTCGACGCTTGCCACCCTGCGGTGCGGAAGTGATTCACCCAGCGGTCGAGGTGAATGTAGAACGGAACGATGCCTGCGATGCGCTCGCGATTCGGTCCGGTGACGTCGGGTTCGTGGTCGTACAGCAGCGCGCCTGAGCCATCACACGGCGGACGGCCGATGCGCATCGCAGGACGAGCGCTCGCGATTGCCGTCGCACGCACGGTGATCCCGTCACGACGCGGATCCCAGTCGTCGCCCGGCGCTTGAAGGATCGTGCTACCGAGCCCCATCACGATGGGCAGCGTCGGCAAGGACGAGCTGATTCCCGATTGGCCGTCGAGCCCGTTCACATCGCCAGCGCGGCGCATGCGCACCAAGAAGCTGAGGGAGCTCAAGTTTTGGATTCCCGGAACAGCCGGCGCAAAGTCGGGCCGCACGTACGCGCCTGACTCGGTGTGAGCGGCACTCGGGTCGTACCGCCCCGTGACCATGTCCCCGTGCCGTCGATTCTGAGAGTTCACCTGGAGCCGTGGGTCGTCGAGACGCGCAAGCTCGGACTCGCTTTGAGTCCCCACGACGGCGTTCGCGTTCCACGCGCCCGTGCCGTCACTGACCTTCAAACCCGGGCCCGCGCTCAGGTTCGCGGAATCGACGTCGTCCATCGGGTAAGGACTTGTCGCATTCTCGGGCGTATATCCCCCGAGCGTCGGATGCAGGTCGTCGTCGAAGACCAGTCGCGCCATCGCCGAAGCCTTGCGGCGCTTCTCGGCGTTGCTGTCGCCCAACTGCTCGTCGAAGTTCCTCCAACGGCAACCTTCGATCGCCGCGGTGTCCACCGCGACCTGCATCTGCGCCTGCGCCAAGTTCGCGAGGCCGACGTCGATCACCAGCCCCGCGATCGCGAAGAACACGAACGTGAGCAACGCGAAGAGGAGCAGGATCGCTCCACTTCGCTCGCTCGTCGTACGCTCCCGCCGCGCGAGGCCGGTTTTCACCGTCCGCCCCCCGAGGCCGACTTGCCGTCGGACGGCAGCACGATGGTCTGCTTCTGATCGCCGTTCTGGATCGTGATGCTCTCGACCTTGGCCGGAGGTTCGGGCTCCGGCAGCGGAATGGCCGCCACCGTCGGGTTCGTCGATTCGGCGAGGGCCGTGATCTCGACCTGGTTGTTCAGCGCGCTGAGCAACTCGTCGTACTGCGCCGCCGGCACCGCCACGAACGCCGGGTCCTTCGCGTTGGCCTTCGCTTCCGTCATCGCTTGGATGACGACGCCGCCTTCGACGATGCGGCGCGTGACGGCACCGAACGACTTCTCCGTGTAGGCCTGACGCGAGACGTCGGACGGGATCGCGGAACCCTTCGGGCCGAGCGGACCCGCGTACGGATCGGCGGCCGCGACGAGCACGAAGCGATCGTTCGCCTTGAGCCCGCGCAACGTCGGGATCTGCGCCGCTGTCACTTGCACACCGACCATCCCGGCCGGGATCGCGGCCGTGCGACTCGCGGGCGAACCCTTGGTCAGGAAGTCGTTCTCGGTGAAGCCGTACCCCGGTCGCTTGTCGCCCTTCGTCACGCGACCGAGGACCTGGCTCGCCTCGAGCAAGCCGGCGTCCTGGGCCTTGTTGGGCTCGAGCAGGATCACGCTCGGCTGGCCCTTTTCATCGGCGAAGTGCTCCAGGCTCACGGACGTGAAGGCTGGGATGGTCTTCGTCGCGCGCGGATACGGCTTCTTACCGGCGCGAGCCTCATCGGCCTTGGCCTTGGCCTGGGCCTGACCGGACCAGGGCATGCGTCCCTCGTTCAGGAGCGCGTAAGTGCCGAGACCTGCGCCGACGATGACGACGACGAGGACCGTGAGCGGGATCCACTTCGTGCCGGACGTGCGCCGGCGAGAGTTCTGCTGGGACATGGTGTTCTGCTCGGAGGAGTAGCGTGATCAGGGACAGGTGATCCCGGAGTGGAAGACCTCACGGCGGAAGACGCCTTGGGCCGAGATGAGGCGGCGGAAGGGGCGCACCTCTTTGTTCAACGCGTAGAACTTCCCGAGGCCGTACTTGCCGGCGTAGATGCCGGCTTCGGCGCTGGAACCGCCGAGGACGGTGCCGCCCGGTGCATTCAACTCGGTGACCCCGCCATCGTTGGCCAAGATCGGCTCCGCGATGGGGTTCTCTTCATCGACGTCGACGGGCTGAAAGGCCGTCATCGACGCAGCTTGGTAGGGGCAATTGACCCTCAAAGCTACCAGGCCGCGCTCGGGTCCGGACGAACCCAGGCTGAAGGGCGCCAGCGCCGGATCGAGGTTGAACGTCCGCACTTCCTCGATCACGTCGACCCAGCGGATCGTCTCGACGCCGTTCGCGCCGCGGGACACGACCTGGGGGACCTTGACGATCACGCCGTCCAAGAACGATTCCACGACGGCCCCGGGGTAGTGCAGGTACTTCGTGCCGTCGATGTCGCTCACGACCATGAGCGGCAGCAGGATCCGATTCACGATCGGCCAGCCCGATGTGTCGGGCAGGATTCCGCTGGAAAATTCGACCGCGAGCTTCGCCGGATCGTAGATGCGCGCACGCACCGTCGGACAGCGCAGTGCATCATCGAACGTCATCGTCGCCGGCAACGGAATCAGCGCCAACTCGCGCGCTGCGGTCCGCGCCGCGTTCTGCACGATCTGCGCCGTCGTGATCATCCGCCCAACCTCGAGCGTGCCCGCGAGGATCAAGTAGAACGCCAGCGAGACCAGCGCGAACTCCACGAGGACGGATCCCCGGCGCTCAGCGCACGGGGTCGCTTCCGATCGAGCTCGCTCTGCCGCGAGCGCTCGGCGTTCCTGCTTCATCTTCATCGTGGTCTCTCCTACCCGCCGTCCCAAACCAGGGACACAAGCCGCTCGTGAACTCCGGACAGAGTTCGAGAACGTTCCGGCGGACCGCACTGACCCCCGAGGATCGAGGAGGCTCCGATCGAAGACCACCTGCCGGTCTTCACTTCGAAGCGTCACCCCTCGCGAGGTCCAGGCCGTCCACGAGTCCTGCAACCCGCATCCGGCAGCGCGATTGTAACTCGGGTCCTCGATTTGGGGATTTCTTCCGAGTGGTCCATCGAGGAGCCTTTACCGGCCCCGTGAGTGCGACTGCGAGCACGCGCGGCATGAAGGAACCTCAACCTGGACCACATCCTCATCCATCCGCCGTTGGCGGACCCGACCCAGCCGTACCTCTCGTTGCCCACGCTGAAGGGCCACCTGCGGGCGAAGGGTCTCGACGCGCGCGTCGTCGATCTGAACCTCGAAGCGACGCACTGGCTCTTCGCGCACGACACCATCGCGGACGTCGGGCGACGTCTCGGTGCGCGCTTCTCGCAGCTCAACGGGCAGTATCGGTTGACCTTCGAGGAACAACGCGAGTACATGGCCCTCGCCGACGCGCGGCCGAAGCTCGAGCGCATCCTCGGTGCGTCACCGTCCCCGATCGAGGTGTTCCAGTCGCGCGAGCACTTCTTCGACGCCGCGACGTACACGTTCGCGCGACGACAGGCCGAGGAGTACTTCGACGCCATCAACGCGACGTACTGGCCGTTCCGCTACGGGTTCAACACCGTCGGTCACGGCGTCGCGCCGTGGAGCTTCGACCTGCTCGAGCAGTACTTCGAAGGGCGGAAGAGTCCGCTCCACTCGTTCTACGAGGAACACTTCGCGAGTGCCTCGGAGTGGGATTGGGACCGATCCGGCGGCCCGCCCTGCGACGTCACGGACACGGTTTTCATCGGCATTTCCGTGGTTTTCCCCTCGCAGGTCCCCGAGGCGCTCTACCTCGCGCGTTTCCTGAGGGAGCGCGCGCCGAACGCCTTCGTCACGTTGGGCGGACCCGCGATCCATCAGATCGCGATCCACTTGGACGAGGCGCGCAGGTTGCGACTGCTCACGTGGGTCGACGCGATCGGACTGTTCGAGGGGGAGGAGACGCTCGTTCAGCTCTTCCCGAAACTCGCCGCGTGGCGCGACGCACCGGACGCCGCGACGAAGCACGCGATCCTCGCGGACGTGCCCAATCTGCTCGTCGCGGATCCGTCGGGCGAGAGCACGCGCACGGGTCCGCGTTGGTCGCTCGACTTGCGCGACGCGGCGATGCCGGACTACTCGGACCTCGACCTCGATCGCTACCTCGCGCCGAGTCGCACGCTGCTCTACGCGCCGACGCGCGGCTGTTACTGGGGACAATGTTCGTTCTGCTACTACGGCTTGACCGAGACGGCGACTGCGACGTACCGCGAGATCCCGCCCGACCGCGCCGCGTCCGAACTCGGGCAGCTGTCGCGTCGCTACGGCGTGAAGAACGTCTACCTGTCATGCGACGTGCTGTCGCCCAAGTACGCGCTGAAGCTCGCCGATGCCCTGATCGAGAAGAACGTGAAGATCCGTTGGTCGAGCGACCTCAAGATCGAGAAGTACTTCACGGCCGAGCGCTGTGAGCGCTTGTTCGAATCGGGCCTGCGTTCCGCGGCTTTCGGCATCGAGAGTGGCTCGGATCGAATCCTCGAGCTCATGCGCAAGGGTTGCGACCGCGCGACGATGACGACGGTGAATCGCGCTTTCCACGAAGCCGGCATCGCGACGGAGTGGATGACCTTCACCGACCATCCCGACGAATCGCTCGAAGAAGCGCTCGAGACCGTGTCCTGGATCGAAGAAGAGCAGGAAGCGATCGACTTGTTCCTGGTCGGCGAGTTCGGCCTGGAGGCCGGCTCGCACATCGCGCAGGACCCGGCGCACTACGGCATACGGCGCATCTACCACGCGGCGGGCGATGACCTGCGCCTGTACGCCTTGTTCGACACGGCGCGCGGACCACGCGGTGGCGAGGCGAAGCGACGCGTCGACTCCGCGATCGACGCGCTCGCGTCACGGTGGGATCTGCATCCGTATCCGTGGGCGGGCGCGATTTCCACCCATCACACGTTCCTGCACTTCCTGGAGTTCGGTCCGCGCGCGTTCCGCTCGCATTTCCAGCGCGCTCCGCAAGCCGTGCACGGACCGATGCCGTTCCCGCCCGTGTCACACATCGCCGGCTTGCGCGAGAAGATGCGGTTCGAGACCGATCGCATGGAAGTGCACATCGCGGAGTTCTTCGCGCGCTACTTGCCCGATGCGTTGCGCGCAGGGCCGACGGGTCGACGAGGATTCGGAGAACCGCAAACCGGTGGCTCCGCGCCGCTCTCGGCCGCCGATTACGACGTTGCCGCAGCCGCAGGTCCGGTCCTGCGCCGCGGCAACGCGTGAACGGGCACGAACGCCCGACGAATCACATCCCGTCGATGGTGAACGGGAACGTCATGTAGAGCACACCCAGTTCGTCCACGAACGTCGCCAGGGATTGGTGGATTCCGTTGGCGGTGCCGTGCGACGTCCCGATCACGACCAACCCCGGGCGCACCGAGACCTGCGTGCGCCGCGACCATTGGTCCGGATTCTGCGGGAAAACCTGCGGATTGTGCATCAGCGTTTGGACGGAGAAGCGGACCTCGCCGCTCGTGAGGTGCGGCACGCGCAAGTGCGGCCGCCGCGGCATCGTGACCGGCCACGTGCGCCGCACGGTCGACAGATCCGTGTGGAAGAGCTGGCCGAAGATCGTCAGGTCCGATCCCCCGCCGCCGGTCCCGACGAGCTGGTGACACTCGGCGATCGTGATCGTCGTCGTGCACGAGCTCGTGTTCCCGAGCATGTCGGCCGTCGTGAACGTGACGACGAACGTGCCCACTTGACCACTGCTCGGCGTCCACGAGAACTGCGACGTCGCGGGTTGCCCCATGAGCGGCAGCGGGGGATTCATCGTCGCGCCGGGCGGCAAGCCCGTGACGCTGAAAGTCGCCAGCTCGCCCGGAGCGCCGGTCATCGATTCGCCCGACGCCGAGAACGTCACGTTCACTCCGACCGAGCCCATGACGGCCGCCGGAGTCGTGCACGCGGGTTGTCCGAACGGCTGCCCGCAGGAAAGGTTCACGCGATCGAGGCTCGCGGGCTGATCGACGAACAAGTCAGCGATGCGATCCGATGTGATCCCGTTGCCCGCTGCCCCTTGGTTCAGCGTGCAGCTCGAGATGATCTGACACGTGTTCGGATCGATCTGATACACGCGACCCGAGTACCCGAGCATCACCAGGTAGTTCGCGCACATCGTCAGCCCATCCGCGGAATCTCCGGGCGGATTCGGACAAACCGCGACGACCTGACACGTCAAGGGATCGAACTTGTAGAGGTTCTGGGAATCGCCGCGCCACAGGTACTGGCCGTCGTTCGTGAGCCCTTCTGCACCGTTGTCGCCCGGCGGATCGCAGAAGCCGAGGAGCGCGCATGTCGTCGCGTCGATGCGGAAGATGAGCCCGAGCTGGAAGTCGTAGTGATAGAGGACGTTTCCGATCAGCGTGTTCTCGCTGGGCAGTCCTCCTCCGGGAGCGACGCACGACCGGATCTCCGTGCAGTTCTGCGTGGTATCGACGAGGCGCAGGCGTTGCGCCGCGAAGTCGGTTATCCACACCAACCCATTGCCCGCCCAGGCTTCGCCGTTGCTCGTCGCGATCGACGAACAGACGCCGATGCGCGTGCAGGCGATGCCTTCCTCCAACGCCGGCGCGCCAATTGCGCCGGGCGGATCGGTCGGATCTTGTTGGATAGGAAGAGGAGTGGCGAAGTACGAAGCGACGAGCGCGAACGATACGGCGAACATGCGGTGAGCCTCGGTGCGGAGCCGTTCTGGACGCCGCGCAGGTTAGTCACCGCGTCGATCACTGCCAATCGCGCGGCGCGCATCCGTCGATGAGCGGACGTTCATCCAAGCATGCTCAGGGTCGCGGAGCGGAGAGCATTGCCGCCCAGGCACCGATGATCGACTGGTCGACATCGAGAAACTGCGGCGTGCGAATCGAGCTGCGAATCCCCACCGATTCGAGCTCCTGCCCGAAGGATCGAAGCGCCAAGTCGCGTCCCAATCCGTCGCCCGAGCCAGCGGCCGCGTAGATCTTGCCCCCGAGTCGGGGGGCGAGCCCTTTGCCCCGCTCACGCAAGATCGTCGCAGGATCTCGGCGGGCGAATCGGGCGACGACTGCGGCGTCCACGTTGCCACGTCCGTCCGAAAAGAGCGTCAATGGCAAGCCGTCGTCGCCACGTGCGCCGAGCGCGGATTCGAAGCTCGCCAGGCGTCCCGCGAGTTCTTCGTCGTGCAGGATGCGCAGTCGTCGCGAGGGCGAGCTCTTCGGAACGCCCGACTCCGAACTCGAAAGGTCGGCGCCGTAGAAATGGCGCAGATCGACCGGGTCCGGATCCACGGCGAAAGCAGCATCGAACGCGTGCGGGTAATCGACCTGGAGGTGGATGGCTGTCCATCCGCCGAGGCCGACTCCGACGACGCAACGACGACGGGGCGATCCGCCGGCGAACAAGTGCTGCTCGAGGACCGGGATCAAATCGGTCACGAGCGCTTCGCCGTGCGGGCCTTCGTTCACGGAGTCCGTGAACAAGTGATGTCCGTGGATGCCGCGCGGATCGAGCACGACCACCACGAGGCCCTCGTTGACCTCGAGACCGGCCAGATGCTCGGCGAGACGTGCCGGGTCTTCGCCGAGATCGGGGACGTGGTACGCGATCGAGAGTTCGGCATCGGGACGAAACCCGACAGGCAGCACGACCTCGGCACCGACGGTCCGTGGACGACCGAAAGCGCGTGTGAGCGCAGCCGACTCGATCTCGAAGCGGCGCGAGCGCGACGCGGGCGACGAGACGCCCCGCGAATCGTCCTGCGGCACGGTTTCCCCTTCGAGGGGAACGGATTCGACCCCGCGCCACGGCAGCGCGATCGCCGATCGCGTCGTCGACCTGGGTATCGCGGAGCAGGCGGAAACTGCGAGCAGGAAAGCGAGGATCAGGGGGCGGGGCACAGTCCTCGGTTGGTCGGCAGGACGCGGTCAGAACCTGACGGGAAACTCATCCTCGTCACCGAAGCTCCAGGAAAGCGATCTCGCCCGGCCCTTCGTTGCCCTCGCAGCAGACGACGACCCCGTCGCGGCCGCCGACGGTCGTGAGCAGGAGCCCCTCCGGTCGTTTCCCCGTCGAGGCCGCGTCGAGAAAGCTCGGCGCGCGTGCATCCGACGCATCGAAGACGAGCACGCGGTCAGCGCGCTCGACACCGACGAGGCACAGCACGCGGCCCGTTCGACGCGCGAGGACGACACTTTCCGGCGCGCAGTGCGCTCCTCCGACGATGGGCGGAAGTTCTGCGCGTGACAACAACGCGGTGCGCGACCAATCGTCCTCGGGGCCGATCGATTGGAACGAGACGGCTTGGACGAGCCAACGACCTCGGCGGTCGAACCGCGCCTCTTCGGCGAAAGCGACGAGCGCACCGGCTCCGAGCGTCGGATCGAAGAATCCGTCGAGAATTGCAGTCCCATCGGGCTCCGCGCCCGCCGGCAAGTCGTACCGCGTCGGTAGGACGCGTGGCTCGGCGGAATCGAGCTTTGCGTGGTGACTCGAAACGCTCGACGACCGTGAGCGGTTCCAGCGCACTTCGCAGCACGACAGACGTGTCCTCGAACACCAGCAGCGCGTGCCGACCGTCCGCGTCGATGCAGACGTCCTCGAGGTCCGGTCGGCCCGGCAACCAAACCGAGCGCTCGAGCCGTGCATCCGCCGACCACTCCTCGACCAGACCCCGGTCGTCGACGACCAGCAACGTCCCTCGGGGCGTGAACGCGAGACCCGAGTAGTTCTTCCCCTCACCCGAGATGACGGAGGTCGGAAGCGCGAGATTCCAGCGCTCCGCGAGGCGCGGAACGTCTGAATCCCACGAGAAACAGAGCAGGATCGCGAGGGGCATGTCGCGCGAGAAGGTGGGGCGCCGACGTCGAGCGGCCATCAAGACGCGCGTGGACGCGTTCGCGGGACAGGGATACCCTCTGCCGCCTTCGCGTCGCCCGGAGCGCCCACTTTGACCACGAATCGTGTCGCCGTCGTCGAGCGCAATCTCGACCAGTACTTGGAGAACGCGGTGCCGAGCACCGTGCGTCTCGAACCAGAGACTCCCCTGCGGGTCGGATCCGGACTCACCGCCCGCAAAGCGGTCGAGCTGTTCGAGGACCAGATCCTGTCCCGCGCGCTCGACGTCGCGGCGCGCGAACTGAAACGCACGAATCGGAGCTTCTACACGATCTCGTCGGCGGGCCACGAGAACAACGCGGTCCTCGGTGCACAACTGCGCCTCGACGATCCGTGCTTCCTCCACTATCGCTCGGGCGCGCTGATGATGTCTCGCAGCCGACGATTGGCGGGCTCGACGCCGACGTTCGACACGTTGCTCTCCCTGTGCGCATCGAAGGAGGACCCGATCAGCCACGGTCGGCACAAGGTCTGGGGCAGTCGACCGCTGTGGGTTCCGCCGCAAACCTCCACGATCGCCTCGCACTTGCCGAAGGCCGTCGGCCTCGCGTTCGCGATCGCGCGCGGCAGACGCAACGGCGTCGAAACGGGGCTTGCGAAGGATTCGATCGTCCTGTGCAGCTTCGGCGACGCATCCACGAACCACTGCACGGCACTCGCTGGTTTCAACGCAGCGCGCTACGTCCACCGCCGCGGCAATCCGATGCCCATCCTCTTCCTGTGCGAGGACAACGGCATCGGCATCTCGGTCGACACGCCGAAGGGCTGGATCGAGGACACGTACGGAAACCAGTCGAATCTGCGCTATTTCCGCGCGGAGGGGACGGTCGACGAGATCTGGGACGCGTGCTCTCGAGCGATCGACTACTGCCGCGGCACTCGCGCTCCCACGTTCCTGCACTTGGCCACGACACGTTTGTGGGGCCACGCGGGCAGCGACGTCGAGACCAGCTATCGCTCGATCGACGAGATCGAAGCGGTCGAAGCCAAGGATCCGCTGCTCGCGACCGCGAGACACCTCGTCGAGACGGGCGCGGCGGATCCCGCGGCACTCCTCGCGCTCGTGCGCGACACGCGTGAGCGCGTGATGGCCGCCGCCGACGAAGCCGCGCGGAGGCCGAAGCTCGTGACACGCGCCGATATCGAAGCTCCGCTCGCCCCTTATGACGCCGCGAGGGTGCGAGCTCGGGCCGCGCGAATTCTGTCGCCGGAGAAACGACGTGAGTTCTTCGGCGGGCAGGTCCCCGAAGAAGTGAAGAGCGCGACGAAGCGCACGATGGCCGCACACGTCAACGCGTGCCTGCACGACATCCTGCTCCAGCACCCTGAGACCCTCCTCTTCGGCGAAGACACCGCCAAAAAGGGCGGCGTTTACGGCGTCACACAGGGCCTGCAGAAGCGCTTCGGACTCTCGCGCGTGTTCGACACGTTGCTCGACGAGACGTCGATCCTCGGGATCGCCCAAGGAGCCGCGCACGTCGGATTCCTGCCGCTGCCGGAAATTCAGTACCTCGCCTATCTGCACAACGCGCTCGACCAATTGCGCGGCGAAGCGTGTTCGCTGTCGTACTTCTCCGAAGGCCAGTTCACGAACCCGATGGTCGTGCGCATCCAAGGCCTCGCTTACCAGAAGGGCTTCGGCGGGCACTTCCACAACGACAATTCGGTCGGCGCTTTACGCGACATCCCCGGCCTCATGTTGGCGATCCCGTCACGCGGCGACGACGCGGTCCGCATGCTGCGCGGTGCCGTCGCGACCGCGAAGGAGCACGGGCGCGTGATCGCGTTCCTCGAACCGATCGCGCTCTACCACGAGCGCGATCTGCACGAAGACGGCGACGGACTCTGGCTCACCGACTATCCGCCGCCGTCCATGGATTCGAAAGACGTCCTTCTGCCCGGTGACGTCGGCGTGTACGGCGCGGAGAACAAGGACGTGCTCGTGGTCAGCTACGCGAACGGGCTGCGCCTCTCCCTGCGCGCCGCGCGCATGCTCGAGCGCGAGCAGGGCGTGAAAGCGCGCGTGGTCGATCTGCGCTGGCTCGCGCCGTTGCCGTTCGAGGCGTTGCGACGACATGCGGCCGAATGCGGACGCGTCGTCGTCGTCGACGAGTGCCGCGCGACCGGCGGCGGCATCGCCGACGCGATCGTGGCCGACCTCGCCGAGCACGGCGTGCGCGCTCGCCTCGCCAGCGTCCGCGCCGCCGATTGCTACGTGCCGCTCGGATCCGCGACCGCCGCGGTGCTCGTCGGAGAGGAACAGATCGTCGACACGATTCGAGAGGTGCTCGCGTGAGTCGCATCGCGATCCTGTGCCCGGGCCGGGGCTCCTACGCCGAAAAACAGCTGCGTTCCCTGCCGGAATCGCATCCGTTCATCGAAACGGCCGAGGGGATCCGCCGGGAGTACGGCCTCTCGTCGCTCGTCGAACTCGACCGCGCCGCGAAGTTCTCGCGCGCGGATCACCTGCATCCCGCCAACGTGTCGCCGCTCATCTACCTCGTGTCGATGCTCGACGGGAAGGCGATCCAGTCGGAGCACCGCGCGGTCGCCGTGCTGGGCAACTCGCTCGGCTGGTACACGGCGCTCGCGGTGGGCGGCGCGCTGTCCTTCGAGGACGGATTCCGCCTCGTCCAGGAGATGTCGAAGCTCCAGCACGAACACCAAGTCGCCCACGGCGGCGGCCAAGTCATCTTTCCGCTCGTCGGCGAGGACTGGCGCCGCGATCCTTCGCGCGACGACGCGGTGCGGACGGCGCTCGCGAGCTCGAACGGCGAAGCGTTCCCGTCGATCCACCTCGCTGGACTCGCCGTCCTTGCCGGAACCGACGTCGGAATCGCGCACCTGAAGAGCGCCTTGCCCAAGGTGAAGAGCGGCTCGAATCAGTACCCGATCCAACTGGACCAGCACGGCCCCTACCACACGCCGCTGGTGCGCGACGTGGCCGAGAAGGCACGCGCATCGCTCTCGCACCTCGCGTTCGCGCGTCCGAAGACGACGCTGATCGACGGCCGCGGCGAGCGGTTCACGCCGTGGTCGACCGATCTCGATGCCTTGCGCGCGTACACGTTCGGGAGCCAGATCACCGAGCCCTACGACTTCGGCCTCTCGATCCGCGTCGCGCTGCGCGAGCACGCGCCGGAGCACCTCGTGTGCCCCGGTCCGGGCAACTCGCTGGGCGGAGTCGTCGGTCAGGCTCTGGTCGCCGAAGGTTGGCGCGGAATCCACGACAAAGACGGCTTCACTCGCGTGCAAGAGAGCGATCAGCCGGTGTTGATCTCGATGCGACGTTGAGGCTCGGGAACACGCGAGTTCCGCATCCGTGACGGTTCCATGAGACGCACACGACTGCGTCGAGAGTTCGCGAACGCGTAACGCCGCAGCACGCAGAGGCCCTCCAGGCACGGCTCGCGCGGGCGCGAGCTTCGCGGCACATCCATTGCGTTCGAGTCCATTGCGTCATCGCGCGGAAATCGCCGCGTCGAACTCGCGCTTCGGACTCGAAACATGAAACGCATCGTTCTTCCCCTTCTCGCGCTCGGCCTTGGCGGCGCATTCCTGCACGACGTCTCACGCGCTCACGGCGGCAGCTATCGCGGCCCCGGCGACACCGTCCCGCCCGGAGGTGGTGGAGGCGGAGGAGGAGGAGGCACGGGTCCCGGCATGCCCGGACCTTCGGGGCCGGGTTCGGGCGGGCCCGGCGGAGGGACAGGGCCTGGAACGGGCGTCCCGACGGGCGGAGGACCTGGACGTCCCGGCAGTGTCGGCACGGGAGCGATGGCGAGCGGGCCCGATCTCACGACGTGGGAGTTCTGGTGGGGCTTCAACAAAGAGCAGTACCTGAACCTCAAAGCGCACGTGCACGACGGCGGGCTCGTGACGGATTCGGACGGGTTTTTCAGCGGTTCCACGAAGCCGCGCGACACGCTGCGTCCGTCCGACGAAACGATCCGCACGAAGATCGTGCCCGCCTTGCTCGAGGCGCTCAGGACGGAGCGCGCGAACGACATCGTCTCGGGAGCACTCGTCGCGCTGGCGAAAACCGGCGACGTGCGCGCGGAGGATGGTTCGTCGGAGATCGAGCCCGTGATCGCGCGATTCCTGGCGGATCCGAGTCAAGAGATCGCGGAAACGTCGGTGATCGCGCTCGGAATCCTGGAGAGCGAGGCGTCCATCCCGCTGCTGCAGGACTTGGTCCTCGATACGCGCAACGGTCGAGCGCGCATCGACTCGAGCGAGGTCCCCTATCGCACGCGAGCCTTCGCGGCCTACGCGCTCGGACTGATCGGTGCGCGAGTGGGCGACGACGCGATGCGCCGACGGATCGTCGCGGTCCTCGCCGACGTGTTGACGCGACAGGCTTCCAACCTGCGCGACGTGCACGTCGCGGCCGTGGACGCGCTGGGACTCGTGCCCATCGATCTGGATCCGAGTGAGTCGCCCGACGGCATCGCGGATGCAGCGGCTTCGCGACAGTCACAAATCCGCCTGCTGCGCCGCATGATGCGTGATTCCAGTCTCAACGACGTCGTGCGCGCCCACGTTCCGATCGCGCTCGCGCGGCTCCTCGACGGAGTTCCCGAGGGAATCCGCGAGTCCGTCGCGGAGGATCTGATCCTCCCGCTCGGACGTCACTCGAAGGACAGCGATCCCATTCGACAGAGCTGCGTCCTCGCGCTGGGAATGATCGGCGACTGCGACGCGGACGTCATCGACGTCAAGATTCGTGAAGCCGTTGCGCGGATGGCGATCGAGGGCGACGTCCAATCGCGCAACTTCACGAACATCGCGTTCGGACAGATCGGTGGGCGAACCGGCGCGGGCAAGGACGCAGAGATCGGACGCCGGGAGGCGCGCGAATTCCTGCTCGCTCAGCTCGGGAAGGGCAGGCACGGGATGAAGCCTTGGGCCGCGATCGGAATCGGCGTCATGGAGCACGCGCTGACTCGATCCGCCGTCACCGGCGGCAGCGCGTCGGGCACTGCGAAGGCCGTCGTGCGCAAGGCCCTCGGTGAGGCGACGTCCCCCGATCATGTGGGTGCCTTCGCGATCGCGCTCGGGATCGCGGGAGACGAGGAAGCACGGCGCATCTTGATGGACAAGTTCGCGGCGACATCGGAACCGAACTCACGTGGCTACGTCGCGATCGCGCTCGGCCTCGTCGATTCGCGCGAGTCGATTCCTTCGATCCAGGCCGTCGTTCGCGACGCGAAGTACAGGCCCGACCTGCTGAAGTCCGCGGCGATCGGCTTGGGACTTCTCGGGGACAAGGAACTCGTGCCGGAACTCTGCCGCATGCTGGGCGAGGCGCAGGGCTTGTCGTCGCAGGCGGCGATCGCGTCGGCGCTCGGCTTCATCGGCGACAGTCGCTCCGTCGACCCGCTCGTCGACATGTTGAAGCGCAAGCAAGGGCTCACCGATGCAGCGCGCGGTTTCGCGGCCGTCGCCTTGGGGATCGTCGCGGACAAGGAGCCGCTTCCGTGGAACGCGAAGATCTCGACGGACATGAACTACCGCGCCAGCACGAGCACGCTGACGGGTGGAGGCGGAACCGGCGTCCTCGACATCCTCTGACGTCGGGAAGCGTCTCGATGAAGCTGGCCTGATCGAGACGCTTTCGTTCGCATGCAGACAGAAGAGCGCGCTCGACGCGCGGGGGATCTCTCGGGCCAGACATCGCCGCGGTGAGGCCTTTTTCACGTGGTTTCCAGCATTTCCGCACGCTCGGGCTTTGTGTTGTAGGGTTCCTACGTGTTGCTCCGCGGGGACCACCCCTCCTACCGCGGCGGATACGTCTGTGCTCGAGCCGGTGCCCCCGCCCGACTCCCTACGAACAAGGCTCACGTCCCATGCTGCTCCGCAATCCAGGCCGGAGCGCGATCGCCACGTCGGCGCTGGCGCTCCTCGCCGCTTGCCACGGACATCACTCGTCGTCCGGCCCCGGCACCCCATCCGCTACGTCGTTCTGGTCGGCGGTCACTTCAACACGCGGTGAGTTCGCGCCCATCAGCGCATCGCCATTCGTCGCGATCCCCGGCTTCGGGGACGATTTCGCGCTTCAGGCCGGCGCCTCGTTCGTGGAGGAAGCGAATGGACGCGCTCACTTCGCCGCGGTGCTCGCGCGAGAAAGCGCCCCCGGTGCGCGCGTCGCACTCCGGATCACGTTCGGCAACGTCCTCGCGCCGGACCAGCCCGGTTACGAAGCGAAGGCTTCGCCGCACATGAATCTGGCCCCCCAGGCGTACCGCGCGTTGGGTGGACCCGTCGACGTCACGACCTGGCGTTACTACGGGATTTCCAGCGGTGAAATGCGCGGTCTCGGTTCGCTCGCGGGAGCGTTCGTCAACCTCTCCGCGGCCGATGTGACGGGCCTACAATGCGGACTCGGCGCGGACAACCTCGGCGTCGGCGCTGGCGGCTCGGTGCGTCTCGCTGGAACCGGGAGCCTCGGCGAGAGCCTCGCACCCATCACGTTGGCGTTCTCGATGCGGACGAGCGAGCGGACGTACGCCGCGACGAGTCCCGGTGACGCAGCACTCGGTGGTTTGCCGCGAGCGACGTTGTCGATCCCGGCTCTCGGTGGTGAGTTCCACGTCGTTTCGGGCGGATCCTTCGTCGAGCGCGTCGACGGGACCCTGCGCTTCGATGCCGTGCTAGCCGACGCGGACGCGACGGATCGACGGTTCGCTCTCACGCTGCTCGCACGCGACCGGCGTGAACCCCTCGCGGGTGCCACGGTGCCGCCAGGCAATCCGCACGCGGAGTTCCTGCCCAGCGCCTACACCGAAGCCCTCGGTCCGATCGACCCCGAGTCGTGGCGCTACTACTCGGCGTTCGACGGCGTACTGCACGGTCTCGAAGCGCTCGCGGGTGCGGAGATCTCGGTTCAAGGCGGCACGTTCGCGCTTCAGGTCGGCTACGGCGCGAGTGGAGTCGACGGCGAGTTCGGCGCCGCCGCGTCACTCACCTTGCTCGTCGTCGCGCAGCCTCTCGACGGAACTCCGTTGCCCGCTGGAGCCGCGGACGGCGTGCTCCGCGCGACCTTGCGCCGCGCGTTCGTGGCCACGGCCGACGAACCCGAAATGGACCTCGACTTCGGTACTTTCGGCGGTTTCGCGCTGAGGATCCCGGGTCTCGCCGAAGATTTCGTGGTCGCCGCCGGAGGTGAGTACTGCGAGCGCGCGGACGGTCGTGCCGAGTTCTTCGCGGAGCTCGTGAGCCTCGCGAACCCGGACGAACAGTGGACGCTCGCTATCGACCTCGACGAGCGCGTCGACGCGGGAGACGTCGACGGGATTCCACTTGGAAGCCCTGTGTTGCGACTCGCCGACGGCGCGTACACGGCGAACGGTGGACCGATCGAGCCCGATGAGTGGCACTACTACCTCGCCGTGGTCGGCGAGCTGCGCGGCATCGGTCCGCGTGCCGGCGCACGTGTCGATCTCATCGCGACATCACTGGCGACGCAGGTCGGCAGGGGCGCCAACGGATCGAACTTGCGCTCCGGATTGTTCGGGGCGCTGTCCCCCACGCTCGTCAGTCAACCGACGGTCGGCGCGAGTCTGTCCGCGTCACTCGGCACAGCCGAGCTCCTGCTCACGCTCGAGCGCATCGGAGATCGTTGTGTGACGACGCCGACGCGTGACGCGCTGGTCAGCCCTCTCCTCGGCGAAGTGGCGCTGTCCCTGCCGGGAATCGGCTCGGATTTCATCGTCCTCCCCGGCTCGCGCTTCGCTGAGCGCGCCGATGGATCGGCTGAGCTCCTCGCCGTCGTCGGACGCGCGTCGAACCCGTCGCAACGATTCCTAGCGCGCTTGCGCTTCGAGGGGCGCGTCGATCGCACCAGCGCGTCGCCTGAAAACTCTCCGTGGCTCGAACTCGCGCCATCGGCCTACGCCGGAGCCGGCGGAACCGTCGATCCAACGACCTGGCACTACTACCTCGTGACGAAGGGCAGCTTGATCGGCCTCGCCGCCTGGCAAGGCGCGACGTTGCGCGTGACTGGCGGAGAACACCTGCTTCAAGTCGGCACGGGCGCTTCAGGCCGGAACGCTCGCTACGGAGCTGCGGGGACCGTCGCCATCGAAGTCCTCGCGCAACCGAGTGACGGCGCGACGCTCCCATCGACGGCGACCGGCGAGGTCCACTTCAGCTTGTTCGACGCCTGCCCCTGAGCGCGTAGGAGTTACGACCGGGAGGGGTGTGCATCCGCGCTGCTAGCATGACCGCGTGCGCTCGACGCCCATGTCCACCGCGCGTACCGTCCGATCCATCGCACTCGCTGCCGCTGTCGGCACGGTTCTCGGTCTCGCGATCGAGCGGCTGACGAACCCAGGATCCGAGAGCGATTCCCGCTGGATCGTCGCGCTGGTCTCCGCGCTCGCGGCGGCCCTCGTCTGCGCCATCGACGGGCTTTTTCTGCCCGCCTTCCTGCGACGTGGAGAGTCTGGAGCGAACGGCGCGCGAAACGAGGCCGCCGAGCGCGAATCGGCGAAGTATCGATCGTGGTGGGACGGCGCCGCGGACATGGTTCTCGTCATCGACGCGAAGACTCGAGTCGTGTTGGAACAGAACGCGCGAGCTCGCGAAGAGTGCGCCGCCGTGAGCGACCTCACCCAGCTCCTGTCGGACGAGGACGTCGAGCTCTTCCAGGGCGCGATCGCGCGCGCGATCGGTGCGGTGCGCGGCGAGAGCGGGATCCCATCTGTACGCATACGCACCCCGTCGGGGCGGGAACTCGACTGCGAGGCGCGACTGGCCATGATCGTCGTCGAGGGCACGCGCGTCGTGCACATCGCGCTGCGCGATCGAACCCATGAGCGCGCGGCCGAGAACGAACTCGCCGTGCGCGAGCGATTGTCGTCCCTCGGCCTCCTCACCGCCGGCGTCGCACACGAGATCAACAACCCGCTCGAGGGGATCGGGAATCACCTCAAGCTGCTCACGCGACCCGACCTCACGCCCGAGGACCGCGCGCGTCACCTCGGTCTCGTGCGCCACGGCTTCGAGCGGATCCGCGACATCGTCCGCGACCTGCTGCGGTTCGCCCGTCCGAGCAAGGGCGAGGGCGACGTCGACCTGGTTCAAGTCGTGGATCGCGCGCGACGCATGGCCGCGTATTCGGACTCGTTCCGCAGCGTGGAGTTCGCCGCAGTTGGTTTCGAACGACCCTTCCTCGTGCTCGGCGACGCGGGTCGCTTGGAGCAAGTCGTCCTCAACCTGTTCTTGAACGCTGCGCACGCGATGAGTGGTCGCGGCCGCATCGTCGTGACGGCGCATCGCTCCGATCGTGACGCACGCTTCGTGGCCATCTCGATCGCCGACGACGGGCCCGGCATTCCGCCCGAGCATCTGGAGCACGTGTTCGATCCCTTCTTCACGACCGGTGGCGGGACGGGGCTCGGCCTCTCGATCGCCTACGGCATTCTAGAAGCACACGGCGGGACGCTCGCCGTGCGAAACCGGCCCGAGGGCGGTGCGGAGTTCACGCTGCGATTCCCCGCGGCATCATCGAAGAGTTCCGAGGAGGCTGCGTGAGCTCGAAGATCCAAGTCCTCGTCGTCGACGACGAAGAATACGTGCGTGAATCGCTCGCCGAAGTCCTGCGCGCGGAAGGCCTGCGCGTGACGACCGCATCCGGTGCACACGAAGCGCTCGAGGTCTTGGCCAAGAAGCGTTTCGACGTGATCGTCACGGATCTACGCATGCCCTCGGGCGATGGGCTCGAACTCCTCGAGGAGTCCCGCGCGGCCGGCATCGCGATTCCCATCATCCTCATCAGCGGCATCGGCACGGTCTCGGACGCCGTCGTCGCCATGAAGGCGGGTGCGTACGACTTCCTGACGAAGCCGGTCGATCCGGACGAGATCGCGCTGGTCGTCCGCCGCGCAGCGGAACGCCGCGAATTGGAGTCCGAGGTCGCGTCGTTGCGCCGCGCGGTGGCGCGCCTGGAACAACCGCAGACGCTCGTCGATCGATCGCCGGCGATGGCGCGTGTCGCTCAACGCATCGAGCAGGTCGCGGGAACCGACTCGACGGTTCTCGTGCGTGGCGAGAGCGGTGCGGGCAAGGAACTCGTGGCCGCCGAGATCCACCGCCGCAGTCCGCGAGTGAACCGCCCGTTCGTCGTCCTCGACGCAGCACTCTTGACGGAAGACTCGTTCGAAGCCGAATTCACCGGATCACGCGGAGGAGCGATCGGCCGACTCCGCGAAGCGGACGGCGGCACGATCGTCCTCGACAACGTCCCGGCGCTTCCACCGGGCGTCCAGGCGCGATTCCTCCGCCTCCTCGAGTCGCGTAGCTTCGTGCAGCGCGGCACATCCCGAGCGCGGGAGTCCGACGTGCGTTGGATCGCGACGACGTCGGACGATCTCGATCGACGTGTCGCGAGTGGATCGTTCCGAGCCGACCTCCTGTTCCGCCTCGACGTGTTCCGGATCGATGTCCCGCCGCTGCGCGAGCGACGCGAGGACCTCGCGGACCTCGCGATGATGCTCCTCGAAGACGCGCGGTCGCGGATCCAGGGGTTCGGAGCACGGATCGAGCCCCTCGATGCGGACTGCATCGACACGTTGGCCTCGTACGGCTGGCCCGGAAACGTGCGTGAGCTGCGCAACACGCTGGAACGCGCGGCGATCCTCTCCGAAGGCGCTCAGATCGGTGCGACGCTCTTGCGCGACGTCCTCGAAATCACGCTCGCCCCCCGGCCCGCATTGGCCAGTGCCGAGCTGAACTTGCGCCGCAACCTCGAGCAGCTCGAACGAGGCCTCGTCCTCAAAGCGCTCGCGAAGACACGCGGGAAGAAGCGCGAGGCCTGCGATCTGCTCGGCATCGATGCCCGCAATCTCGGGTATTACTTCAAGAAGCACCGCATCCGCGAGGACGAGGTGCGCTCGGTGTCCGAGGATTGATGCGAACCAGCCGACGAATCGCTCACGAGACTCGAGGGACGGGACACTAGATGCTCTTGGAGGTGTGCTTCGATTCCGAGGACGGACTGCAGCGCGCCCTCACCGGCGGCGCGGGGCGCTTCGAGGTCTGTTCGCGCCTGGATCTGGATGGTCTGACGCCCAGCGACGCACTCTTGCGCGCCGCGATCGAAACCGGAGTTCCGAGTGTCGCGATGGTGCGTCCGCGCGGCGGTTCCCACGTCTGGTCGGTCGCGGAGCACGCCGCGCTCCTCCGTGACGCGGAGCGCGTGAAGCATCTCTGTGCGCACGGCCTCGTCTTCGGCGCGGTCACGCCGACCGCGCAAGTCGATCGTGATCTGACCGAGAAGCTCGTGCGAGCGGCGCATCCGCTGCCCGTCACGTTCCACCGCGCGTTCGACGCGGTGACGAATCGCATCGAGGCACTCGAAAGTCTGATCGAGCTCGGCGTCGCGCGGATCCTGACCTCGGGCGGCGCGAAGGACGCGTACACGGGTCGGTTCGAGATTCGCGCTCTCGTCCAACACGCCGCGGGGCGCATCGAGATCCTTCCTGGCGGCGGCGTCCGCGCCCACAACGCGGCTGCCATCCTCGCGGCGACCGGTGTCCGCGAGCTCCACAGCTCGACGCCGTTCCCCCTTCCCACGGCGTGAGCGGCGCGCGGATTGACGCGGAGTTCATCGCGTTCTGATCCATCGACGGTCCAAAAAAGCGAGTCTGTGCTCACCGGCGGCTGCCGCGACAACCGGAGTTCCCAGAGACGCTGCCGATGACCGCAGGGCCCGCCGCCTGCGGTCTCTTCGTCGAGAGCGGGGGGCGACGGGCACCACGAGCCCCACGGCGAGCCCGATCACAACGAGGCCCCGAATCAGGAGCCCCGCGCTTGCGTCGCGGCGATCACGGTGGATGGTGGGTGCCGACGATGACCTTCGCGCCCATTCTGGCCCTCGCCGGCCCGACATCCGTGTCCCTGCACGATCTCGCGATCGTGCTCGGCGTCGCGGCGTTGACATCGATCCTGTTCCAGCGCCTCCGCCAGCCCGTCGTGCTCGGCTACCTGATCGCAGGTATCCTCGTCGGGCCCTACACGCCGGGCGCCACCGTCAAGGATTTCGCGGGAATCCAAGCGCTTTCCGAGATCGGGATGATCCTGGTCCTGTTCTCGATCGGCCTCGAATTCGGCGTGCGTCGGATGATCGAGATCGGGCCGCGCCCCGCGTTCGTCGCGTTGTTCCAGTCGGGCGCGATGGTCTGGCTCGGGTACGAAACCGGACGACTCTTCGGCCTCGACGCGGTGCCGGCGATCTTCGTCGGCGCGATCGTGGCGATCTCGAGCACCGTGCTCATCGAGCGCGTTTTCGTCGAGGTCAACGCCGACAAGAAGCTGCGCGACGAGGTCATGGGCATCCTCGTGTACGAGGACTTGGTCGGCATCGCGCTCCTCGCGGTGCTCTCCGCGCTGGCGGTCGGCGAGGCCGTGGACCTCGGTCTCATCGCGCGCACCGGCGGCCGGATCGGCGTGTTCCTCGCCGTGACGATGATTCTCGGATTGCTCGTCGTTCCGCGCGGAATCCGCTTCGTTATCGGCTTGCGGCGGCGCGAAACGCTGATCATCACCTCGATCGGCCTGTGCTTCGCGCTCGCGCTCGCGGCAGCTGGCTCCGGGCTGTCCGTCGCGCTCGGTGCGTTCCTGGCCGGATCGCTGATCGCGCAATCCGGGCACGGCGAGGAAGTCCACAAACGGACGCAACCGATCACGGACCTCTTCGCCGCCGTGTTCTTCGTCGGGATCGGGATGCAGGTCGATCCGCGACTCCTGCTCGAGCATTGGATCCCGATCTTGGTCCTCACGATCGTCGTGATCGTCGGCAAGACGGCGACCACGGCGTTCGCTGCGTTCCTCGTCGGCACGGATCGCAAGACCGCGTTGCGTACCGGCGTGAGCATGGCCCAAGTGGGCGAGTTCGGCTTCATTTTCGCGGGCATCGCGGTCACGACCGGCACGGCCCCACCGTGGATCGCCGCGCTCGCGGTCGGCGTCTCGACCCTGACGGCGTTCACGACGCCAATCCTCATCCGCCGCTCGGACCGGATCGCGGCAGCGATCGACGGCGCGCTGCCGCGCCGCCTACAGACTTACGCAGCGCTGCACACGGCCTGGATCGAGGCCTTCCGCACACGTGCACCGACGAAGACGCGCTTCGTCACGTTGCGGCGGCCGATCCGCATCGTGTTGCTCGATGCCGCGCTGTTCGGAGCGCTGCTCGTCACCGGCGCGCTCGGCGCGGAGACCGTCGCGGGCTTCGCGGAGCAACGTTTCGGCATGAGCGCAATCAGCGCGCGCGTCCTCGTCGGTCTCGCCGTCGTCGCCGTGTGCACGCCCGCACTGTTGGGCGTGCTCCGCGGCGCACGTTCGCTCGGCCTCGGCCTCGCGGCGATCGCACTCCCACCCGTCACGCCGGGTCGACCGGATCCCGCCGCCGCTCCGCGCCGCGCTCTGATCCTCGGCGTGCAGATCGGCGTGCTCTTGTGCGTGGTTCTGGTGCTCCTCGCGGTCACGAGTCCGTTCCTGCCGCGCATCGCGACGCCCATCGCGCTCGTGTGCGTGCTCGTCGTCCTGGGCTGGTTGATCTGGCGCGCCGCCGACAACCTCCAGGGACATGTGCGCGCCAGCGCCGAGATCTTCGCCGAGGCCATCCAACTCGACGCCAAGAACACTTCGGATGTGAACCTGCGCCGCGCGACCGGGTTGCTGCCCGGACTCGGCGTGGTCGAATCGGTGCGGGTTCCGATCCACGCGAGACTCGCCGGGCACACTCTGGCCGAGGCCGATCTGCGCGGACTCACGGGCGCCAGCGTCGTGGCGATCGCGCGCGCCGGAAAGCGGATCACCATGCCCGACGGTGCCGATCGACTCCACGGGGACGACGTGGTGGCCGTGTTCGGTTCGAGCGAAGGCGTTGCCGAAGCGCGCCGGCTCTTGACCGAGTCCGCGTCGCCCGGAACGACGCCGCAACGAGAGGACGACGAGGCTCGATCCGCAAAGGAGGGCACTGCCTCGTGAGTCGCGGCGCTACGCCGTGATGTCGGCGCAGACCAAGCCTTGCCGAATCAGCAACAGCCCAGCCGGCGCCGCGCGATCGCATTCGACGGAAGAACACGCCGCTGGATGCGCCTCGACAGTCCGTTAGACGATGCTCGCGAAAAGGGCTTTACGGCGCCGAGCTCAGATACTCGACCGTGACGCGCAGCCCAGCGCGCACGTCGACCTCCTGACGGAGCCCGTTCGGCCCGGAGAAACCCGCCTCCCCCGTCGCTGCGATCGTGAGCGGGACCGCGCCACGGAGCCCCGCGAAAAACACGATGTCGGTGGGGTCGTCGATCACGATCGTCGTCGTTTCGCCCCCCTCGATCGCGAGCGAGGTCGCCGATACGCCGGCGAAATCCTCGAGGCCGTCGAACGCCGCGAGCCATCGCGTCTCGTGTCCTTCCCGGCTCGAGAGGTCGAGCAGCCGCCCGCCCGCGATCCGGAGCTCCATGCGCACGCGGTGCGAGAAGACGACGCCCGCCGGTTGGTCGAGGACGTTCTCCGCTCGCCCTGAGGCCGACGCCCACCGCTGGTAACGCAGGGCGACCGCTTGCGGCATCGGGGCGCCTGCCGGCCAAGCCGGAACGAAGACGGTGTCACTCCAGTCCACCTGCCGCGGACGGAAGGAGTTCGGGCCGGTGGCGAATCCGAGAGGCGCAAGCAGGAGGAGGACAGCGAGGGACGAACGGAGTCTGGTCATCGGAAGGGGCCGGGAGGGTGCGCGTGGCTTATCCCTCTCTACCAACGTGGGAGGAGGAGGCCTGGGCGGGAGAACTCCCGATCTTTCACGGACGAGTCCCGTTCCTTGGACGACTCCGCGAACGCGACTACGGAATCGCGAAGTACTCCACACGGACGCGCACACCGGCGGCGGCGTCCGCGAACTGCAGCAGATCCTGACTGCCGAGGATGCACGTCAGACCCTGCGCCGAAACAGGTAGCTCGACGAGTCCGCCACCGCCGACGGGTCCGACGAAGTAACGGAGCAGTCCCGGGTCGCCGATCAGGACTTCGGTGTAACGCCGGCTGGCCGGCCGGATGGATCGCCCGGAAGAACCTGCGAAGTCGGACTTGCCGTCGAAGGACTCCAGCGCCCACGTGCTCGCGGTGTCGAAGGGCAGCTCCGCGACGGATTCGCCGTTGGGCAGCGCGACCCGGACGAGGGCGGAGACTTGCGCATGGACGAGGTCGGGGCCCGAGCCCAGGTTCTCCGCCCGGAGGTCCGCGCGCACGAACGCCTCGACGAGCAGGCGCACGCCGACGAGATGGCCCCCCGCTGGATCGAAGCTCTCCACCTGAACCGTGTCGGACCAAGGCAGGGATCCGGGGCGGTGCGCGTTCCCGAGGACCGCGCCGACGGGAAAGGCGGTGAGAACGGACAAAACGAGGGTCAGGGCTAGACGCATGGTGGTGGCTCCGGTGCGGGGGAATCGGCCTCTTGCAAGGACCGGGCCCGAAGCTCACGCACTCTGAATCCGGAGCATTCCCAGGGCGTTACGACGTTCTCAGAACCCTGACGTTGGACCGGACCCTCGGGGGGCGACAATGCCCCCCCGATGGACGAGACCCTCGAGGCCGACCTGGCCCCTTTCCCCCCGCCCGAGCCCGCGCCCTTCGAGGTCGCGGATCGGTCGGAGGTCTCGCCCGAGCTGCTCTCGAGGCGCATCTGCGACTTCGACTTCCGGATCGAAGGACGCCCGCTCGAGCGCGTGATCGAACGTTTCCACAAAGAGCTCGCCGAACGCGGCATCACGCGTCTCACGCCGCGCTTCTACCTGACCGACGAATGGGGCGTGCCCGAAGGCACGGTCGCGATCGGGATCCCCTTCTATCTCGCGGACGAACAGTTCCTCGACCTGCAACGCCGACGCGGCGGCTTGGTCGAGGGCGAAGGCGAGGAGGACGTGCTGCGCTACCTCCGCCACGAGATGGGGCACGTCGTGAACTACGCCTACCGCCTCTACGCGCAAGAGGAATGGGCGCGCGTCTTCGGCCCGATGTCGCGCCCGTACGTCGAGGACTACAAGGTCAAGCCGTTCAGTTCCGACTTCGTGCGCCACCTGCCCGGCGGCTACGCGCAGAAGCACCCGGACGAGGACTGGGCCGAGACGTTCGCGGTGTGGATGACGCCGGGTCTGGATTGGCGCGCGCTCTACGCCGACTCACCGGGTGCGTTGGCGAAGCTCGAGTCGTGCAACGAGATGTGCGTGACGCTGCGCGACCTCGACCCGGAAGTGGTCGACACGCAGATCGACTACGACACGAAGGAGATCCGGCTGACGCTGCAGGAATTCTTCGAGAGCGTCGACCTCGGCGCGGAGCGGATCCCGCGCAGCCTCGACGGCGACCTGTCCGCGATCTTCGGTCGTGCCCGCGAGCGTGCCGCGTCCAAGAAGGCGCTCGACGAAGCCAAGACGGGCGATGCGGCCGGGATGTTGCGGCGCCAGCGCGAGTTCTTCTCGGCGACGGTGTACGCGTGGACCGGAGTGGATCCGGCGGTGCTGCGGAGCTTGACGAAGCACTTGGAAGAGCGCGCGAAGGAACTCGCGTTGCGGTACCCGCTGTCGGAGCGCGACGAGGTCGGCGCGGAACTGGCGGCGTTCCTCACGGCGCTGGCGATGAACTACCAGTACACGGGCAAGTTCATCGCGAGTTGAGGCGTTCGCCCGGCACCGCAACGGTCGCGATGAGGCCGTTACGCTTCCTGTGGTCTTCGTGGCGTCGGCACGCGAATGAGCCTGCCGAACGCCGTTCGATGGGCAGTGTTCGCCTCGTCGAGGAGTTGACAACGCTCGGTCCCGGATCATGAGCTCGAGTTTCCGCTCGTCCGCGGGGTAGCCTGCGCGAACCGAGGACTGCTCTCCGTGCGCTATTGGTGGGTGAACCAGAACCAGACTTTCCGCCACGAGTTCACGGGTGGCTACCTCTGGTCGCCGAAACGCAAGCAGGACGGCAGTCGGAACGCCTTCTACGAGTTCATGCGCGAGGTCTCGCCGGGCGACCTCGTCTTCTGCTTCGCGGACTCGCGCATCCGCGCGTTCGGACTCGCGAATTCACACGCGTACGAGGCGCCGAAGCCGCCCGAGTTCGGAGACGCAGGCCGAAACTGGAACGACATCGGATGGCGCGTCGACGTCAGCTTCAGCGGGATCGCCACCGAGTTCCGCCCGTCGCAGTGGATGGAGCGACTCAGACCACTCTTGCCGGCGAAGTACGCGCCGCTGCAGCAAGACGGCAGGGGCGTTCAGAGCATCTATCTCACGCGCCTCCCTGCACCGCTTGCGCTGGCACTCGCCGACTTGATCGGAGCCGAGATCTCCGCGATAGCGCGCAACGAACTCACGGCGGAGCTCGCCCATGCGGCACCGCGTCCAGACCTCGTGCTCTGGGAGGAGCACCTGCGGAGCGAGATCCAGAGCAACGTCTCGATCCCCGACACCGAACGCGAGGCCCTGATTCTCGCGCGGCGCGGCCAAGGGCGCTTCCGTGAAGGTGTTCAACTCTTCGAGCGCCACTGCCGAGTGACGAGAGTCGACCGTCCCGAGCACTTGCGGGCGAGCCACTGCAAGCCATGGCGGGATTCCAACCACGCCGAACGCCTCGATCCGGAGAACGGCCTGCTCCTCACGCCGAGCATCGACCACCTGTTCGACCGCGGGTTCATCTCCTTCGAGTCGACCGGCCGATTGCTCGTCTCGCCGGTCGCGCACCCCGAATCGCTGGCGAAGATGGGAGTCCCCGTGGATCGCTCGCTCGACGTCGGTGTGTTCAGTAGTGGGCAGTCACGGTTCCTCGAGTACCACCGCGACGCCGTGTTCCTGAGGGCGAACGTCCACTACTGAAGTCGATCCGCGGTGACTGCGACCGAGCGATTCGCAGCTCGCCCGGTGGGACGCCGCGAACTCGCGCCCAGAACTCCGCCACCTCAGCGCGGTTGCACGAGATCCCACTTGTTGCCGTAGATGTCGAGGAACACGACAACACGTCCGTAGGCTTCCTCGCGCGGTTCTTCGGTGAAGCGCACGCCGCGCGAGCGCAGGCGCGCGACATCCGCCTCGAAATCGTCCGTGTGCAGAAACAGGAACACGCGCCCGCCGGTCTGGTCGCCGATGCGCGCGGATTGTTCGGGATTCTCTGCCCGCGCGAGTACGAGTCGGGCGCCGGCGTTCCCGCGCGGCGCGACGACGACCCAGCGTTTCCCGCATGGGAGGGGCTCATCCTGGACGAGTTCGAAGCGCATCACGTCCGTGTAGAACGCGATCGCCTCATCGTAGTCGCGCACGACGAGCGAGAGAGCAGCGACGGAGCGCGGCATCGCCGGATCGTGTCAGAAAAAGGGCTCGAACTCGATGCGGTCGAGGAACGCGACACGGACAACCCGTTCGTCGGATTGAACGTCTCGGGCGCGCAGAAGCTCGCCGCGTTGCGATACCAGACCTAGTACGTCCGCGTTTGCGGCGGGCTCGTGATCGCGCCGCGCACGGACACGCTCGGCTGACCCGCGGCCGGATACACCGACGCCCCGCCGATGTTCGACGTCCCCACGAGGCGCAACAGCGAGCCGCCCGCGCAGCGCAGGGCCGTCGCCGAAGACCGTGCCCGCGCCACCGTTGGTCTGCAGCGTGCCCTGGAAGTACGACGCGGAACTGTTCGGCATGCTGCTGCCTTCGAGGCGCAGTGTGTCGTTCGTCACGCTCGCGAAGCCCGTCGCCGCGAGCCGCGCGCCGCTCGCTTGGATCGAACTCGGACAGCCATACCCGGGCGCTCCGACGTTCCCGCACGGAGGCTAGCCGCGTTCTCCGTTGCAGCCCGAATCGCGGCGTTCGCGCCGACTCGAGGCCCGTCTCGTCCGGTATGCCCGCTTCGGCCTTGCCGCCTCGCGCGCCGCGAGAGATGCTCAGGGCGGAGGCCACGCCGCGTTCACAGGCGCGCGCGTCGTTCCGATGCCGATGCTATTCCCCTTCGCGCTCATCGCGCTGCTCCAAGCCTCCGCGCCGGTCTCGACGCCGACGAAGTCCGCTTCGCGTTCGATTCGCATGGAGCCGGTCGTCGTCGTCGACGCCACCGGCTTCGAGCGCGCGATGGCCGCGGCGACGCTCTTCGTGCCGCACGGTTGGAAGACCGAGGGTGGCGTCTACTGGGGATCCGAGTGGACCTGCACGAACGGCTACGCCTGCCGCTGGTCGGCGAGTTCGCCGGACGGCGCCGAGCGCGTCGCGATCCTCCCCGCGGAGCGCTGGGAATGGAACAACTACGGATCCGGGCCGAGCACGCCGGGTTGCTCGATCGCGCCGTGGAAGAGCGTGCGTCAATACCTCGAGGCGCTCGTCGCGCGCCTTCAGCCGGGTGCGCGCGTCACCGGGTTCGTCGCGCGCGAGGACTTGCGCCGACCGCTCCTCCAGGTCGAGTCGCAGACTCCCATGCCGATGGGTGAGTCGCGCACCTGGGTCGAAGCCGGCGAGGTTCGAGCGACGTACCGCGAGAACGGCGTCGAGCGCGTCGGCTCCATCGCGGCTGTGGCGGTGTTCTCGCTGATGCGCAACGACCCGGGCCTCGGCACGGGGACGCTCGACGCGCTGAACGGTTCCACCTACCCGGCCTACGCGACGAGCGCGCCTGCGAACCGACACGACGCCGCGCTCTACGAAGCGGTCCGCGCCTCGATCCAGACCGATCCGCAGTGGAGCCAACGCATCAGCGGCCACGACCTGGCCATCGGTCGCGTGGCGCTCGAGGAGGGCCGCAAGCGCGCCGCGGCGATCGCGCGATCCAACGAGGAGATCTCACGCATCCGCAACGAAGCCTGGCAGGCCTACTCGGTCAGCGCCGACCGCCGCGCTCGCGACTTCGCGGACGCGCTGGTCGGCGTGCAGACGTATCGCGACGTGGACGCGCCGGGCGGGACGGCGACGTTGTCGAACTCGTACGACCACGCGTGGCGGTTGAATGACGGCACGTACGTCCTCAGCAACGACGCTAGCTTCGATCCGTGGCGCGACTTGAAGCTCGAGGGGAAGAAGCTCGAAGTCGGACGTTGAGAGCGTGGGCTTCTTGCCCACGCGCGAAGTCGCCGGAAACGTGGCGAACGTGGCGAACGTGGCGAACGGGCGAACGGGCGAACAGGCGGCGAGCGGCGAGCGGCGAGCGGCGACGCGAACGCTCCACCGTCGACTCGGACGAGGCGCCGCGGTCGCCGGGCCGCGTCAGCGCGAGCTGAACGGCCCGAGCGACCCGATCGGCGCGCGCCAGGGCGGTTCGTCGTCGGCCGGTGACCAAGTCGGACGCAGGGCCAAGTGCTCTTCGCGTTCGCGGCTGAAACGCTCGTGTTCGCGCCGCACTTCGGGCTCGCCGTCCATCGCGTCGGGCTGCGAGGCCAGCGCTTCCCAGAGGAACGGGTGCACGCGATGTCGGTGCGCGTCCATCGGGTCTCCGACGTCCTTGCGCGGATCCTTCGTCGCGGCTTGGTGCACGCGCTCCGTGAACCCGCCGACCGCTTCGACCGCGATTTCGGCGCGTTCACCGGTGTCGAGCACGTGCCACGCGGCCCAGAACAGCGGCTCGGGCTCGATCCAATCGCTGCGCACACGGCCGTTCGAGAGCTCCAGGTTCTCGCGTCGCGCTTCCGCGCGCAATCGATCCAGGATCTTCGGCGCGCGGCGTTTCAGCGTCCTTTCGGCGTCGTAAAGCAGCCGGTCCTGCGCGAGCGAGTCCTTGACCGTCACGCGCGGATGCTCGCTCAAGTACGCCGCGTGGTGCGCTTCGAGCAGTACCGATTCGACCATGTCGTGCGCGCTGGCCTTCGACATCTGCGAGCGCTGTTCCCACGACGCTTCCGCGTGCAGCATCGACACGTCGAGCGGCGCGTCGAAGTCGGCGACAGCGGCGCGACCGAGGACCTTGCCGCTCTTCACGTGCAGCTCGCCGGCGATCTGCACGCGGTTCAGGTTCGCTTCGCTGTAGCGCATGACCTGATCCGTGCGGAAGCCCTCTTCGTGCGGGTGTTGGCACTGCCAGTACCCGGCGTGGACGCTCTGAGCGCGCTGCCTCACGTGCCGCGCGAACGCGAAGTTCGTTTGGAACACCTCGCGCGCATCGCCGCGGGGGCCGCTCTTCGCGTCCATCCGGCCCGCTTCCGGGTTGCACGACGGCTCGAAGCCACGGTCGAGGATCGCGTTCTCGACCGTCAACTGCCCGATCGACGCGGGGTGGAACGCACCCTTCCAGTAGTTCTCCAAGGCCGTCCGGAACGCCAAGTAGCGCTTCCTCGTCGTCCGGAACCCGCGCGAGTCGGGGTTCGGGTAGTCCGTGATCCAGGACACGAGCTCCGGATGGTTCAGGCGGTATGCGATCGAATCCGCGAGCAGGCTGCCCTGGAGGAACGTCTTCGCGCTGAAGCAGAACTGGCCGCCGCCGTGGGCCATCGACGCAAAAAGTTTCGCGCGACGCGGCTCGTTCCAAACGAACCGTTGGAGGAATCGGACGAAGCGCTCGTCGTAGAGCCAGGCCAACGGGACCGGCTTGATCGGGATCTCGAAGGTCTCGGGGTCGAGCGCGATGCGCACCTCGAGGCACGGACCGCCGCGTCCGTCGCTGAAGCGCAGGTCCTGGCGGCGCAGGCCGTAGGGGTCGCGACTCTTCTCGCGTTCGACCACCGCGAAGGGGCAGTCGGGATGACCCTCGGCGCGCAGGTCGCGGTACGCGGCGACGATGCGCTTCGCGATCAGCTCCTGCTTCGCGAGGATCTTCTCGTCGCAGAAAAAGCCGTATTCGTCGCTGTTTCTGGCGTACTTGCGCCAGCGGCGGATCGTCTTCTGGTTCGAGAACGTCGGCTCCAACCCGATCCATGCGTCGGCGAGGGACTGCGCGTCCGCGCGGCGACAATCGGGGAGCCTCTCGAGCAAGTGCTCGGGCTCCGCGGAGATCGTCGCGACTTGGTTCGCGCTTCCGTCCTTCGACAGCATGCAGGGGGGAGTGGTCGCCGTGGCGAGCAGTCTCGCGCTCCGTGACGTCTTCAGTCTATCGGCGGAGCGCGTGTCGAGCTTGCGTTCTCCTTCACGAACTTGGAAGTCCCAAGCGTTCGAGGAGCATCACGACCTCGCTCTCGATGCGATCACGAACGGTTCGGAACTCGACTTCGTCCATGTCGCGAGGGTCGGGGATCGACCAGTCCGCGCGCATACGAGCCGCGATGTTCGGGCACGCATCGCCGCATCCCATGGTCACCACCGCATCGAAGGGACCGGGCCCTACGTCGAGCGTGGACTTCGAGCGATGGGTCTCGAGCTCGTAGCCCTTCTCGCGCATCGCGCGAACGGCCTTCGCGTTCACGATGCCCGACGGTCGTGATCCCGCGCTCGTCGCCTCGACCCGTGGGCCGCCGTGGATCCGCGCGAAGGCTTCGGCCATCTGGCTGCGGTTGCTGTTCTCGACGCAGACGAAGAGGATGCGCTGGGGGTCGAGTCGGCTCATGGACGGCAGGCCTCGGGTCTGCAGCACCCGGGTAGGCGGATGAGCCGACAACAGGGGATGGCGAGGAGGGCACCCACGACGGGCGCCGCGAGGTAGATCCAGAGGTCGTCGATGCGCCCCGAAACGAGCGCGGGACCGATCGATCGTGCCGGGTTCATCGACGCGCCGCTGATCGGGCCCGCGAAGAGCGCTTCGAGCGCGACCACGGCTCCGATCGTGATCCCGGCCACGGGTCCGCGCTCCTTCGCGCCGTCGCTGACGGCGAGGATCACGAGCATCAGGAACCAAGCGAGCAGGACTTCGAGGAGGAAGGACTGCTGCGCGCTACCGCTCGGAATCGTCGCGCCGAGCGTCGAATCCAGCGGGAAAAGCAGGCGCAGGACGAGGCTCGCGCAGATGCCGCCCACGATCTGTGCCGCCGCGTATCCGGGGACGCGGCCCCACGAGAAGCGCCCTGAGACAGCGAACGCGATCGACACCGCCGGGTTCAAGTGCGCGCCCGATACGTCCCCCAGCGCGTTCACGAGCGCGAGGACGACGAGCCCGAAGACGAGCGACACGCCGACGTGTCCGATGGCTCCTCCACTTACCCCATCGACGACGATCGCGCCCGTCCCGGCGAGGACGAGCGCGAACGTGCCGAAAGTCTCCGCTGCCAGAGCGCGCACGTGCGGTTCAGCAGCAAGACGTGCCGGCCTTCGGTCGCGGTCCGCCCTTCTTCGCGCGGATGTCGAAGCTCGCGACGTAGTCCGCGATGCCGTGACCCGCGGGCAGCTCGGCCGCGATCTTCTGGTAGAGCGGGTCCTTCACGTCTTCCATCGCGGCCACGTACTCGGGCTTCTCTACGAGTTGCACGGCGACGAGACCGGCCGCGCGCATCCACTGCTCCGTGTCCGTCGCGAGCGGCGCGCCCGCGACGCAACCGACGAGCGCCTCGATCGAGTCTTGCACGGCCGGGGGCAGCGGCCGCACGAGACCGAGGTCGCTGACGGCGACGCGGCCGCCCGGCTTCAAGACGCGCGCGATCTCGCGCCAGACCTGGGCCTTGTCGGGCGAGAGATTGAGGACGCAGTTGCTGATCACGACGTCGACCGACGCGTCGGCGAGCGGTAAGTGCTCGATCTCGCCCAAGCGGAACTCGATGTTGTCGAGGCCGGTCCGCGCGCGATAGCTGGTCAAGTTCTTGCGCGCCTTCGCCAGCATGTCGGCCGTCATGTCGACGCCGATCGCACGACCGCTCGCGCCGACCTTGGGCCCGATGAGGAAGCAGTCGAAGCCGGCGCCGGAGCCGAGGTCGAGCACGATTTCGCCCGGCTGTAGCTCGGCGATCGCGGCCGGATTGCCGCAGGAAAGCCCGAGGTTCGCGCCCTCGGGCAAGTTCTTCAGCTCATCGGCTGTGTAGCCGAGCTTCCCGGCCAGCTCCTCGACGTCCGTGCGCACGCCGCAGCCCCCCACCGGCCCGCAGCAGCCGCCGGTCCCGGGTTCGGCCTTCGCGATCTGCGAGTAGCCGTCGCGGACCAGTTCGCGCACCCGTTCCTCATCGTTCGTCTTCGTGTTCATCGTCGTCTCCGTTCAGCAACAGTTGCGGCCCGCACGCAGCGCCGAACAGCGCTTCACTTGGGCCTCGACCTTGGGCATTTCCGCGTGCAGGGCCGCGAGCGCATCGAGCAGCTTCGCGTGACCTTCCGAGCGCGAATCGGCGAGCGAGTAGTGCATCCACAACCCCTCGCGCCGCGCCGTGACGAGCCCCGCGCGGCGCAACACGCCGAGGTGTCGCGACACGAGTGGTTGCGGCAGATCGAGCGCGCCGACGAGGTCGCACACGCAGGCTTCGCCCGGCGCGAGCAGCGCGATGAGGCGCAGGCGGGTGGGCTCGGCGACGGCAGCGAGGAGTGCTTCGGGGTCGGCGGCGCGCTGGCGTGCGATTGCCATGCCCCAACTATATGCACCGTGGCGCATGTAGTTCAACCCGCGAATTCGACCGGGGTAAGGCGGTTCCGGGTCCGTGACGAACCCCCGGGGCACCCTGCGTCCCTCCGCGGGAGCGCCCACGGGCAGGTCCTGGGTTCGGGAGGTCCGCCCGAACGGAACTGGGGACGCTCGAACATGGGCCGCTCGAGATGCGCCAACCGCGCATCGCCCGGCCGAGTGCGAACACCCCGCGACGCACTCTGCCAGGGCACCGGCACCGCCCATGTCGGAATCCGCAAGGAGTCGCGCCCGAACTCGAACTCGATCCGTCCCCGCGCAGCCGCGATGTCGATCCGCAGCATCACAGAATCCCCGCGGAAGCCCGACGCGAGGTCTTCCTCAGCCGTCCGCCCGCTGCCGCGAGGTCACTTCTGCCTCGAAGAACCACTCGTCCGCCGGCACTTCGTGCGCCTTGGGTCGCTTCTCGGCGACCTCGAGCTTCAAGTCCGTCACCTTCACGCGGCGGCTGTCGTATTCGAGCGTGTAGAGGAAGTTCGCGATCCGCAAGCGTTGGAACGAGCGGTCGCGTGTGTCCGACTTGATGCGGTAGACCTTGTCGACGACGGTCTTGCTGCGCTGCTCGGGCGTGAACGTCATGTTGACGTTGCCGATCTCGACCTTGTCCTTCGCGGCGACCTTGCGGATGTAGGTCTCGAGGTCCGCCTGCGCACCCAAACTGTCGTCCTTGAGCGACTTCGCGAGCGTCGTGTGCCGCTGCGCCGTCTGCATCAAGTCCTTCAGGAGCGGCTCGATCCGCGAGCTGTACTGCTCCTTCAGCTCGTCGAGCTGCGACTGCTTCTGCCAACCCAGGATTCCAAGGGCCAAGCAGCCGATCAGCGAGACCAGGATGATCCCGCGAGCTAGGTTCATTTCAGCGAAGAAGGCCTTCATGGTCAGAGCTTCTCCAAGTTCGCTTTGGACACGTCGACCTCGATCGCGAGACCGGGGACGAAGATCCCCTTGCCGTCCTCGTTGCTCGTGCTGGGCCGGCGATCGACTTGCCCGATGCACCAGGGCTGGGCTTCGGTCGCCTTGATGAAGTCCTCGTAGTTCTGCGTCGCGACGACCGTGTCGCCACCGAAGAACGTCACGTCGAGCACGACGCGCACGAAGTCGGCCTTGCCCTGCTTGCCGATCGAATACGTCGACTGGATCTTGCGTAGGCTCGGTCGCCCACCGGCCTTGATCTCCTCCTCGAGCGTCCCGAGGACCAAGGTGCTCGCGACCAGCGCCGATTGCGGCTGCGTGATCTCGGCGTCCTGTCCGAGGTCCTTCTCCAGCTTCTTGATCTCGTTCTTGAGCTGGCCGTTCGCGTATTGGAGCTGCTCGAACTTCGTGCGCTCGGTGTCCGCATCGAGGTTCGAGAGGTACTTCTGCATCGGATCCGACGGGTAGAGCAGGTAGCCCTGCTGTCCCTTCTTCAGATCGCCGAGCAGGAACTTCTGCGCGCTGTTCCGCCAGAACGCGAGGTTCGAGTCGACGAACTGCGTCTCCTTGGTCAGGAAGATGAACCACACGCCGAGGAACGTGACCGCCAGCAGCGCGACGACCGCGAGCGGCAGTTCGACCTTCTCGAACGCGCCGGCGTAGCGGAGTTCTTCGCGGCGCAAGCTGGGCTTCAGTTCACCGCCGCCCAATTGGCGCAGCGCGACGCCGTACGCGACCACGAGCGGTCCGAAGCCATCCGCGGGTTGTCCGCCGTCCTTCTGGAACACGTCGAGCGCGCGCACTTCCGCGTCCTGGATGCGGCTGCCGACGAGACCCGGCAACTCGAATCCGCACACGTAAACAGCATCGATCGGATGCAACGTGCGCGCCGCCGAAACCGTGCGGCCGAGTTCACGTCGAATGCGCTTGATCGCCTGTTCGAGGCGCCGCACGGCTTCGTCGGGATCCTTGGGTTCGAGCACGGAGGCGAGCTTGTCATCGCCCGCGGGCGCCGCGTCCGCTTCGACCGGCGCCGGATCGTTGGCCATCGACCCGATGCGGATGGCGCGCATCTCGCGCACCTTGCGTCCGTCGATGACGACGACCGACGTCGACAACTCGCCGACGTGCACGAGGATCTGCGCGTTGTCGATCGTGCACAGGTCGGACGCCAGCGCGGCGTTGACCATGGCGCTCGTCTCGAGCTCGGCTTCGAGCGGTTCGACGCCGGCCTTCGCGACGAGATCGAGCACGCGTTTGAGCTCGACCTTCGGCACGGCCGTCGCGAGGAGTTCGCTCTGCTCGTCACTCGCCTCGAGCACGTGGAAGTCCACCACGACGTCGTCGATGTTCCATTGCGGCAGCTGGCTCTCGACCTCGAACTTGATGACGTCCCCGATCTTCGCGCGATCGGAGAACGGCACTTTGAGCATGCGGAACGCGGCCATCCCCGCATCGACCGCGACACCGACGTTGTCCGTCGGAACGCTGTGCTCCTTCATCGCCGCCTTGAGGAGCGCCGCCGCCGCTGCCGTGGCATCGTCGCTGCCGTGGGGCAGTTCCCCCATCGCGTAGGACGCGATCTTGTGCTTCTTCGGGCTGCCGTCGAGCACGACGAGCTCGTAGCGACGGGGGCCGATGCGCAGTCCGCAGGATCGTGCCATGGGATTTCGTGGACGCTCGGTTCGTGGACGCGGGGTGGATGGGTGCGGAGCGGATCGGCGCAGCGTGATTCCGAAGGCCGGTCGGGTCGACGCCTTGCGTGAGTCAGGTCGTTCGTATCAAGGGTTCGTCGGGCTCGCGGGCCCCATCGCCATTCGCTCGAACTCCGCGCGGCGCGCCTCGGGGAGGACGCGGTCGCGAACGAGCTCGCGGTAGAAGCGGCCTCGTTCGCGCAGCTCGGGCTCGATCGAACTCAAGTAGTCTGCCATGTGGCGATCCTTGATTCTCGCCAGGTCCGACTCGTAACTCGCGAGAACGGCATGCAGCGCCTCGCGGCGATCGGTGGACAACTCGAACGTCTGGACGAGCAGCGCCTCGTAGTCGGTGAACTGGCCGCCCTGAACCGGCGTCTCGCGCGGCGCGAGGGAGCGTGCCGCGAGGACGCCGCCACCCGCGCCCGCGGCGAGGCAAGCGACGGCCAGCAAGGTGATCGAGCCGTGAAGGCCGATCATCGCGGTGCAGCGGCGGGCTTCGCGGCCTCGGCGCGCTCGAGGTGATCCAGCTTCTCGAGAGCCTGATCGAGGCTCATCGTGCGGCGGTCGTCCGCGCGCAGTTCGGCCGTGCTCGGTCGGCGCAAGCTCTGGATCGCGACGGACGCGAGGAGGGCGAGCACCGCCGCGGCGACGGTGAGTCGCAGGACGAAGGCCAGGATCCGTCCGTTCTCGGAACGCGCGGTTTCGGCCTCGATTTCGAGCTGTTCGAGCTCGGACGAGCTCGCCACGGCCACGGTCGGACCGAGCAGGATCGGCGCCGCTCGCGGGCTGCGACGCTCGAATTCGGTCAGCACGTTCGCCGTGCTCTCGACGCCCGCGAAAGCCGCGCGCGCCACGCGGCCCGAGAATCCACGCGGCACCGCAATGGGTTCGGTCACCGCGAACCAACGCTTCATGTTCTTATCGGCCTGCGCGCCGGCACGGCAAGCTTGGCAGGCGAGTAAGTGCTTGCGCAGCGGAGCCGCCTGCGCCTCGGTGAGTTCGCCGTCGAGATAACTCGGGACGAGCGGTCGCGCATCGCCGCATTCCATGGTGCTCATGTTCAGGCCCCTTCTCCGAACTCCGGGTGACGCTGCAGGAGCTTCTCCTTGAAGCGCGCACGGGCCCGGAACAAACGTGATTCCACGGTGCCGATCGAGATGCCGAGCAGGTCGGCGATGTCCTGATAGGCCATGTCCTCGAACTCGCGCAGCACGAGGACCGTGCGGAAGATCTCGGGGATCTCGGCCAGGCATTCCCGCGTGATCCGTGCGATCTCTTCGCGCTGGAGCCGCGCGTCGGGTGCCATGACTCGCGTGTCGGGCGCATTCGGCGCGCCAGCGACCTCGGGATCCTCGACGGACGTGACAGGCGAGCGCCCGCGGCGCTTCAGCACGTCGAGCACCGTGTTCACCGCGATGCGATAGATCCAGGTGTAGAAGGACGACTCGTGCTGAAAGCCGTCGAGACGCTTGAACGCTTTGAGGAACGTCTCCTGGACGATGTCCTCGACGAGTGCCGGATCCTTCGTGTAGTGGCGGACCAGCGCGAAGAGCCGGTCCTGGTACCGCTCGACGAGGAGCTGGAACGAGGTCTGGTTGCCGGCCAGGGTTTCCTGGACGAGCGAGGCGTCCTCGGCTGTGAGGGGTTCCATCAAGGGCAGTCCCATGTCGGCAGCGAGGGACGAGCGGATGAGGAGTGTATTCCCGGCGAGTGGGCGCTGACTCGGCAGGCGAAGAAGGTGGTTACCACGGGAAATCGCTGCCGAGGGCCCAGCGCAGGAAACTGACCGAGACTGACCCAGTTGGCTGTCCGTAGTCTCTCGGCGGGCCCTCGCCGAGCATCAGACCTGCCCCCATGCCCCTGCAACGTGTCCAGCGGCCCGTGAAGATGCGACGGACAGCCAACTGGGTCAGGTCCCCGGCGGACGTCATCCGCCGCGGCCGCGGGCTTCCCGGCCATGGTCGCCGTTTTCCCCTTAAGTGAAAACGGCGCCATCCGATAACTAGCCTGGGAAGCAATTTCCCGAGGAGCAGGTTCATGGAGATTCGCAATCGCACAAATGGCCCCGTGGAACGCCCGCGCACCGAGCCGGGCGAGGACGTGATCGACTTCACCCGGACGAACCGGCAGCGCATCTCCGACGCGGTCCAGGACCTCGAGAGCGGTCGACTCGAGCATCTGCAACGCCCGCCCGACGCCGCCAAGCTCGTGATTCGAAAGGAAGAGCCGGCGGTGGCTCGCGACGAAGACCAGATCGACGTTTCGGTCGCCTCGCTCGTCCTCTCCGCGGACGAAGACGCCACGGAAGTCGCGCGTCGACGCGCTCAGATCGAAATCGTGCGCACTGCGGTCGCCGAGGGTTCGCTGGCGACGCCGGATCGCGTGGAGCGCGCGGCTCGCAAGCTGCTCGGCGCCTGACGCGACCGTCGGTGCTCGGAAACCCCGAGAAGCCGGAGTCCAAAGACTCTCGGCTGCGTTCGTCGCTACGTGAACTGGGTTCCGAGCCCGAGCCTGATTCCCGGTCCGCTCGCAGGGACCGAACGGCCCAACCGACCGGATCCGACTCCCCGTCGGGTCCATTTTCACGGCCTCGACGCGCTGAGGAGCGGCGCCTCGCGATCCTTCGAGCGTCCGCGGACTAGATCCGCGCGTTCGAGCGGTCATTCGACGGCCGTCAGAGCAGCATCGCCACCTGCGCCGCCGCGAACTCCACCAGCCGACGCGGAGACAAGAGGTCCACCGCGTGTTCCGACTCACCGCCCGAGCGCATGGCTGCTTGCCACGACTCGATCGCGGCCAGCGCGCGGCTGTCCCCGGTGTCGACGCGGACATGCCCACTCCAGATGACGAGCCCGGTCTCGACCGCGATCAGGTCGACGTCCAATCCGAGGCGCACGGGTTCGTACGGCCGAAGATCCACCACGCGCGCGGCCAAGAGGGCGTCGAGCCCGGCTCGGCGAGCCAGTTCGAGCACGGCCGTCGGATGGATGCTCCCCGTGCGCGCCGGATCCACGCGCTCGATCGATTCCATCTCGATGAGGCCGAGCGGCACGAGCTCGAACGAAGTCTCGGCCGTGAACGCCGCGGTCAAGGCGTCGCGCAGCGGTTCGACCAGCCCCGCTTCGAAAACCAGGCCTTCCGGAGGCAGGACGCCGACGCGCCGGATGTCGTAGTCCGCGAAGTCCGCGGATGCGCGCGCGGTGCCGAGCGGGATCACGCCGCGAACCCCTGAACTGGAGCAGCCGGCGACGATCGACGCGACGAGCAGGGACAGGAAGTGGATCTTCATCACGGACGCTCCTTGCGGTCGCTCCGCGACTCGCGCTCCAGGTCGGCCTTCTGTGCTTCGAGGCGCACGATCTCCGATGCCGCGAGGCGTCGCGCGAGGTCGAGCGTCTGGGCTTCGAGTTCGCGGACGCGCTGATCGAGTTCGTTGCAACGCGTGGTGAGCTTCGCGTGATCCGTGCTCAACACAGCCTGCGTGGTCTTGGAATCGGCGAGAGCGAGCTCACTCGTTCCGAGGCGTCGCGCGAGCTCTTCCTTCGCGGCCGAGGCCTCTTGGTAGAGCTCGAGGAGCCAGGTACGCCCGCTGGAAATGCCGGCGACTTCGCGCAGCGGCTCCTCGACGAACCGCACCGAGCCCGGAGGGTCGGATGGGGCGAGACTCGCGTCGGTCACGACGACTGGCGACATCAAAACGGCATGATCGTCGTCGGGATCGCGCTGTCGCGTTGACGGATTGGTGAGCGTGCACGCGCTCACACCGAAAGCCAAGACCGCCAAGACATAGGGCTTCATCGTGCCACCTCCACTTCGCTCCCGACTTGGAGCTCGACTCGCGTCCACTCGCCGCACGAGCAGCGAACCTCGACGGCTTGCCCACCGCCCTCGACCGCGACGAGCCGCGCTTCCTTCGATGCGCAGCGTGCGGCCGCTGGTTGGACCACGGCGTCCGCACGTGTCACCAGGCCATCCAAATCCATCGCGGCGGGACGGACGGAATCCGCTGCCCGCACTTCGCGGTGCTTCAGGATCCGTGTCGGCGACATGCGTTGCATTTCGATCATCGAGCGCTCTCCCCGTGAGCGAGCGCGAGCTCGCGGTTGAGGCGGTAAACCGCCTTCGAATGGATCTGACTGACGCGCGACTCGGTGACCTCGAGGACCAAGCCGATGTCGCGCAAGAGCATTTCCTCGCCGTAATAGAGGAGGATCACCGTGCGCTCGGGCTCGGGGAGCTCTTGGATCGCAGCGGCGAGGAGGGCCTTCATCTCTTCCCACGCCGCGGTCCCCACCGGGTCCTCCGTGCGTGGATCCGAGAGCAGCGAAGCGAGCGGTCCATTGGCCGAATCTTCGTCGAGCGAGGACTCGATCGCGGCGCGCGCGTCGGCCAACGTGGACTCGACATCGTCGACGGACACCGCAGCGTGCTTGGCGATCTGCTCGAGCGTCGGCGGCATGCCGAACTCCTGTTCGAGATGCGCAGTCGAGCGTTCGATCTTGCGCACCGACTCGCGCCTCCCGCGGGAGAGCAAGTCGGCTCGCCGCATTTCGTCGAGGATCGCCCCGCGAACCCGTGGGAACGCAAAGGTCGAGAACTTGAGTCCACGGCTCGCGTCCCACGTGTCGGCGGCTGAGAGGAGCCCCACCATCCCCCATCCGAGGAGGTCGTCGCGGTCGAGGCCCATCGGGAGGCTCATGCGTCCGACGATGTGGCGCAAGAGGGGCATGTGTTCCAGGACGAGCTGGTCGCGAGCCGCGTTGGATACGTCCGTCATTGCGCACCTCCGCTCGGCCTGCGCGTCGACTTGAATCGGAAACTCCCCGTCGCGCGCTCCGCCACGTGAATCGCGCCCAATCCGAGGAGCGCGACAGTTGCGGCACGCCACGCGACCGACACGATCGGCCGCTCGGCGAGGATCCCGAACAGCCCGGCGCCGGCCGCGATGAGCACCACGACGCGCCGAGCGACGAACGCAGCGTCGAAACTCGGCCCGCGCGACTTCGCGCCGATGTTCGTCGGGTTCGGTGTCATCCGAGTTCGGCTCCGCAAGCGACGCGGCGCGGGCGAGCGAACCTCGCCGCGAGCGCGTCGAGACACGTGTGTGCGCTCGTCGCGCGCGACGACGCTCCGAACGGACGTTGTTCGCGGCACGATTCGGTCACCGTGCCCGACTCGGGCAACCAACCGGCCCAACGCGGCGATCGGGCCAAGAACCTCTGAGCGACGTCGCGCAAGCGCCTGGCCGTGCGTTCGGCTTCGGAGAGATCGCGCGCTCGATTCACGACGACTTCGGGCGTCGGTATCTCGGGATCGAGCGCTTCACTGCGCTCGTGCAGTGCCTTGAGCAATCCGTAGGCATCCGTGAGTGCCGTCAGCTCGGGCGTGGTGACGAGGAGCACACTGTCCGCCTCGGCCGCGAAAGCCAGGACATCCGCGCCGATTCCGGGCGACCCGTCGAGCACGACCAAGTCGTAGCCGCAAGCGGCTTGGCGCACCGCGAGCATCAGCGCTCCACGTGCGGCCTCCCCGAGAGCGGACCAGTCCCGCACGCCCGACACGCCCGGCACGAAATCGAAGCCGTGCGCCGTACGGCTCGCGCAATCGGCGACCCGGGCCCCTTCGGCCAAGACGTCGATCAATCCGCGAGCGTCGACGTGACGGAGCAACACGTCCGCGTCAGCAGCCCCGAGGTCGAGATCGACCAAGAGCACGCGCACACCGCGTCGAGCGAGTGCGGCGCACAAGTTGACGCACACGACGGTCTTCCCGACACCGCCCTTCCCGCCGGTGACGTAGAGGATCGGCGCGCGATCGGTCGGCTGCGCGGACTTCACCGCGCCACGCGATTCGAGCAGGGCGTTCATGCGACCCTCCCGGTGAGAAATAGGTCGGCCGCGAGTTCGGGCCCGAGTCGGTGCAAGTGACGTTCGTCGCGCGTCCCGTCGCAGACGAACGCGATGCCGAGTCCCGATTCGGCCGCGATCTCCAAGACGGCGGCCGGAGCGGAAGCCAAGTCAATGCGTGTGATCACGACGCAGTCGGCGCCGACTTGGCGGAGCGCACGTGCTTCGTCGCGCAAACGCTCGGCATCGACGTCCGCCGCGAGGACTCCCACGCGTCGCCAGTCGAGGTGCAAGCCGACTCCGCGGGACACTTCGTCGATCGCGCGCACGTCTCGCTCGAACTGACCCGAGCCGTCGACGAGCACGACGCGAGCTCCACGCAGCGTCCGCGGAGGAAGTGCGATGCCCGGCGTCACGATGCGCGCGCTCACGCCGATCTCCTCGAACCATGTCGTGAGCCACTCCGGCTTCGTCGATCCCGGCTGCTCCACGGCGAGCACGGCAACAGCGCGATCCTGTCCGCGCATGCGCAGGGCCAACTTGCGTGCGACGGCGCTGCGGCCGGTGCCGGGCGCGCCGAAGATCGCCAACGCCGTCCCCTCCTGTCGACGTGCGGAGAGCACGACGCGCGGGAACGCGCTGCCGATCTCTTGCGCTGCCAAATCGATCGGGTGCGTGAAATCGGCGCGCAAGCGGCGCGATTCGACGCGTGCGAGCACGCGTCGCGCGAGACCCGGCGACGTGCCGTTCTCCAGCAGTCGACGCGCGATTTCGCGGACGACAGGCGGCGATCCCGCTCCGTCCAAGGGCGTGACGACTTCGATCATGGGTTGCACGGACATCAACGGACCTCCTCGAAGCGCACGGTCGCGGCGGTGCGCACGGACCTAGCAGGTTGAATTTCGTTGTAGGAGAGAACGGACACTTTCGGCATCGACGCGTGAACGAGTTCGTGCACGAACCGACGCACGTTCGAACGCACGACGAGCACGACGTCTCGACCGCCCTTAGCGGATTGAGCGACGCTCGCGGCCGTGCGCTCCATGAGCGCGTGGAGCCAAGCCGGGTTCGCCGCAGCCGATTCCGCGTCACGGCCACCCGTGAGAGCGGCAGCGAGTCGACTTTCGACCTGGGGGTCCAGCGTGACCGCGTGCAACGTGCCGTCGCGATCGGCGTGGCTTTCGACCAGCACGCGCGCGAGCCTTTGCCGAACGGCCTCGACGAGGACCTCGGTTTCCTTCGTGCGCGCCGACGCGTCCGAGAGTGCCTCGAGGATCGCAGGCAAGTTCTTGATCGGCACGCCCTCGCGCAGGAGACCGCGCAGCACTCGTTGCACGTCGCCGTACGACATCTTCGACGGGACGATCTCGTCGACGACGGCCGGCGCCGTCTTCTTCAGTCCGTCGAGCAGCGACTTCACGTCGTCACGCGTGATCAAGTCACCGAGCTGCGCGTGGAGCGTCTCCGACAGGTGCGTGGCGAGCACGCTCGCCGCGTCCACGACGACGAACCCGCGGGTCTCGGCGTCCTCACGCTTCGTGCTCGCGATCCACGTGGCGGGCAAACCGAACGCCGGATCCTTCGACGCCTTGCCCTCGAGCTTTCCCGCCGTCTGACCTTGCTCCATCGCGAGCCACATGCCGGGCTCGACTTCGCCGCGCGCGACTTCGCTGCCGCCGACGAGGACGCGATAGGTGTTCGGCGCCAACCGCACGTTGTCGCGCACGCGAACGGGCGGGAGTTGGAGGCCCTTCTCCTGGGCAATCTTCCGTCGGAGACGCGCGATGTGCTCGAGCAGTCCGCCGCCCGATTCCTGCACGAGCGGCACCAGTCGGTATCCGATCTCGAGCGAGATGCGATCGACCTGCAGCAAGTCGGCGAGATCCTCGGGGCCAGTCGTCGCCGACGCCGCGGTCGCGGAAGTCGTCACTTCCGCTGTGGACTTCGACGCTTTTTCCAGGGGTTTTTGCGCGCGACCGATCCAGAACAGCGCGCCGGCGAGGAACAGGAACGGCACGGCCGGCAGGCCGGGCAGGAGGCCGATCACGCCGAGCATCCCGGCCGCGATCGTCGCGGCGCGCGGGCTGCCGGACATCTGACCGAGGAGGCTCGTGCCGAGCGAACTCTCGCTGTTGTCCTTCGTCACCAAGACGGCCGCGGCGGTCGAGACGAGCAGCGCTGGGATCTGCGACACGAGACCGTCACCGATCGAGAGCTTCGAGTAGCGATCGACGGCGTCGGCGATCTCCATCCCGTTCCACGTCGCGAACGCGATCCCGCCGATCAGGTTGATGATCGTGATGATCAAGCTGGCGATCGCATCGCCGCGCACGTACTTCGTCGCGCCGTCCATCGACCCGTGGAACTCGGCTTCGCGCGCGACCGCCTCACGGCGTGAACGCGCCTCGTCTGCGTCGATCAGTCCAGCGTTGAGGTCGGCGTCGATCGCCATCTGCTTGCCCGGCATCGCGTCGAGCACGAAGCGCGCCGCGACTTCGCTGATGCGCCCCGAACCCTTCGTGATCACGACGAACTGGATCACGATCAGGATCAGGAATACGACGATGCCGATGGCCAGGTTCGCGCCGCCTACGTACTCGCCGAACGCGTGGATGATCTCGCCGCCTTCGCCGTGCGTCATGATGAGACGCGTGCTGGCGACGTTGAGGCCCAGCCTGAACAACGTGGCGAACAGGAGGATCGCCGGGAACGTCGACAGCTCGACCGAGCTCTTCGCGTTCAGCGTGAGCAGGAGGATCAGCAGCGACGCCGCCAAGTTGATCGCGAGCAGGATGTCGAGCACGGCCGGAGCGACCGGCACGATCAGGACGACGACGAGGCCGAGGACGCCGACGCCGAGGAACCAGTCGGCAAAGCGTTGCAGGAACGAGCCGACGGTCTGAATGGGATTCGGTTGAGCGGTCGCCACGAATCAGGCTCCTTTCCCTGTTTTTGGAGCGAGGTTCCAGACCTGCGCGAGGACGGCCGCCACGGCCTGGTAGAGCTCGGCCGGGATCTCGTCGCCGATCTCGCAACGTGCATGAATCGCGCGAGCGAGGGGCACGTCCTCGCGCAGCGGAACACCGGCTTCGACAGCGACGGCTTTGATGCGCTGCGCGACGAGGTCGACGCCCTTCGCGACGAGGATCGGGGCGCTCGAGCCGCGCTTCCCCTCCTCCGCGTCGCCGTCCCAACGCAGCGCGACGGCGACGTGCGTCGGGTTCGTGATGACGACGGTCGCTTTCGGAACGTCGGTCATCATCCGTTGGCGCGCCATCCGGCGCTGCACGTCGCGAATCCGCGCCTTCACGTGCGGATCGCCTTCGTCGTTCTTGTGCTCCTGCCGCACTTCCTCGCGCGACATGCGCAAGTCCTGATCGTGCTGCCAACGCTGGTAGAGCACGTCGGTCACCGCGAGGAACGTGAACGTCCCGATCGCCGCGCCGGCGACGCGGGCCAGGATCCCACCGAGTCCGGCGAGCACTGCACCGATCGGCGCACCCGCGAGCATGGGCAGTTCGTCGATCGCGGACCACGCGGCCCAGACGGCGGCGCCTCCGACGAGCAGGATCTTGATCGAGGACTGCAGCGTGCGCACCGCACCGCGCAGGCCGAAGATCTTCTTCCAGCCGCTCACAGGCGACAGTCGCGAGAGTTCCCACTCGAGAGCCTTGGGCGAGAACTGGAATCCGACCTGCGCGTAGCCCGCTAAGAGGCTGACGAGGATCAGCGGCACGATGACGAGAGCCGCCGGCAAAGCCATCGAAGTCGTGGACGCCGTGACGATTCCGGCCCAGCCCTCGACCGAGACTTCCTCGGGTCCGAGCGTTGCCAAATTCGCCGCCGAGGAACGGATCAAGGCACCTGCGTCGTGAGCGAGCGCCGATCCCCCGAGCATTAGCGCACCAGCCGCGGTCGCCAACGAAAGCGCCGTGACGACGTCCTGCGAGAGTGCGACTTGCCCCTTATCGCGCGCTTCCTCGCGCTTCTTTGGGGTCGCATCCTCCGTGCGTTCTGCATCGTTGTTCCCTTCGGACATGGCGTCAGGTGGCGAGGAGCCGCACGGTTTCCTGGAGCGAGCTTTCGAGCATCTCGTAGAGCCCGGCCAATGCCGGGCCCATCGTCGGCGCGAAGAGAAAGAGGGCGAACAGCCCGATCGTCGTGCGCATCGTGAAACCGATTTCGTTCACGTTGAGCTGCGGGATCGTGCGGCCGAGCAGCGCAATCAAGATCGACACGGCGAAGAGGAGACCGAGCACCGGTGCGGCGAACGCGATTCCGGCTGCGATCATCGGCCCGATCAACGCGACGGCCGATTCGGCCGCGCCGAGCGCGAAGGTCGTCTCGCCGACGGGCACGCCCTCGAACGAAACGGAGAGAGCGCGCAGGAGGATGTGGTGGCCGTCCGTCAGGAACAGGCCCAGATAGAAGAAGACCTCGTAGAACATCGAGACGGAGGAGGTCGAGCCGCCGTTCGACGGATCGATGAGTCCGGCGTAGCCGAGTCCGATCTCTTGCGACACGACTTCGCCCGCGGTTCGCACTGCGAGAATCGCGCCGTGCAGGCAGAACGCGAGCGCGAGACCGATGCCGATCTCGCGCACGACGAGGATGGCGTATTCCATCGGCTCGGGCTGCGTCGCGAGCGGCACGCCTTGCGCCGCGTACAGCGTCGCCGCGAGCATCACGATGAACGCTGCGCGCCAGGTCATGAAGCCGTTCTGCGCGCCGAACAACGGAGCTCCGACGATCAAAGCGCCGCATCGCGCGGCGTACAGACCGACGGCCTCGATCGTTCCAGCCGGGAGGTCGAGCGGGTTCACGAGAGACCAAACCCCACGATCTGGCCGAGCACGCGCTCGGTGTAGTCCTTCAGGATCGTCAGCGCCGGCGCGAGGAGCAGCAGCGCGACGAGCATCACCGCGAGCATCTTGGGAACGAGCGCCATCGTCTGTTCCTGCACCGACGTCAGCGCCTGGAAGATGCTGACGAGGAGGCCGACCGCGAGCGCCACGATCAACGCGGGTCCCGCGAGGAGGAGCGTCGTCCACATGAGGTCGCGGACGAGGTCCGAGATGGTGATGTCGAGTTCCATCGGCCCCTCAGGTGGTGACGAAGCTCGTCACGAGGGACTCGCACACGAGGCGCCAGCCGTCGACGAGCACGAAGAGCAGGATCTTCAGCGGCGTCGAGATCATCACGGGCGGCAGCATGAACATGCCCATCGACAGCAGGATGCTGGACACGACGAGGTCGATGACGAGGAACGGCAGGAAGATGAGGAACCCCATCTGGAACGCCGTCTTGAGCTCGCTCAGCACGAACGCGGGAACGATCACGCGCGCGGGAAGTTCGCTGACCTCGCCGTCCGCAGCCTCGGGGATCTTCGCCAGATCCGCGAAGAGTTGGAGCTCGGACCGACGGGTGTTCGCGACGAGGAAACCACGCATTTCCGCCCACGCCGCGTCCATCGCGACTTCGGATGGGAGCTCGCCGGACTTGTACGGAACCCAGGCTTTCTCGTGGATGCGCTCGGCGACGGGCGCCATCACGAACGCGGTCAAGAACAGCGACAAGCCCAGGATCACCGGGTTCGGCGGCAGCTCGTTCACGCCGATCGCGCGGCGCACGAACGAGAGAACGATGACGATGCGCGTGAAGCTCGTGACGGTGACCAGCACCGCGGGGAGCAGCGACAGCACGGTCAGGAGCACCGCGATCTCGACCGCGGTCGACATGCGCCCTTCGGAAGCCGCGCGCACGACGCCGTCGATGCCGGAGGCGAGATCGTCGGCCGCGGAGGCCGGCGTCGATCCCGTCATTTCGAGGAAGGACGGATTGATCAACATCACGACATCACCTCGTTGCGTTGGGCCCGGTTCCCACCGCGCAGCCTGGTGAGAATGTCCTGGAAGGCGGGGAGTCGCAGCCCGGCCGGCGTCGTGCCAATCGAGACCGCGGCGTCGATCTCGGCGATGAGACCGACTTCCTTGTCGCCGACTCCGAGTGCGAACGTCCGGTCGTAGCAGCGCACGACGCACACGCGTTGCTTGCCGCCGAGCGAAAGTACGTCCAGGACTTGAAGCGAGCGTCCGCCGGCGCTCGTGCGTGCGGCGCCGCCGATCACTCGGCGCAGGAGCCAGGCCAGTCCGCCGAGAGCGACGACGAGCGTCGCGCACACGAGGATGTAGCGGGTCAGGTCAGGACCGACTCGGCCGGGGGCCGCGGCGATCTCGTCGATCAGAGCGATAGTGGGAACCATGGTTTGGTCCCACTCCCAGGCAATGTGTGTGCCAGCGCCCGAAACCGCAATAACTGGCCGAAAAACGCTATGTTTCCCGAGTCAACCGTCGCCCGTCTCGACAGGTGTCGCGTTTCGCGACAGGGCGTCAGGCGCGGATGTCCAGCGACCCGCTCGAGTCGCTCGGTCGAGTCAGGTGCGACAAGCGATCGCGACCGGCCCGAACCCGCTTCAACTCGTCACCGGTCTCGACTCGACGGAGCGAGACCGCCTGACGGACGCATGCGTGCAGGTCGATCACGCGGGCGAGCTCGTCCGGGGCGACCTCACGTGTGAGACGCGCGAGAGCGGTCGCGACTCGACCGCCGGCGAATTCGACGGCCGCTGCGTCGAGCTTCTTCGCTTCGAGCGCCTCCAGGAGTTCGCCGAGGCGTGCTTCGGCTTCCCGGCCTGCACTCGGATCGATCACGTCGCGCCTTCGTCGATGCGACGCCAAGCGTCGTGCAAGCGCGCCAAGACAGCGCGAGCTTCATGCGCCGGGGACGCATCGCGAGTCGCCATCGCGGCGCGGATCCGCGCTCCCGCGAACTCGTACAGCGCGATCGTAGTGCCCGAGAGTTCGGGCGCTTTCTCGGTGTCGATGGCCAGGGTCAGTTCCGTGACGATCTCGTCCGCGCGACCGAGGTCGGAGACGAACGTCGAGCGCGGATCGCGCGCGTCGGCCGCCGCAGCTTTGTCGATGTTGCGCATGGCCCCCTCGAGCAACATGCGCAGGATTCGCGCCGGGCTGGCGCCCGCGATCGCGCGTTCGCGGTACAGCCGCGCGGCGTCCAAGGCACTGGTGTTCATCACTGGAGCGCTCCGAGCGCGGAAGACTGGGAATTCAACTGGGCCATGACGTTCTCGAGGTTCGCGAAGCGCAGTCGCATCGTTTCCTCGTACTTGTCGAGGCGCGACTCTTCTTCGGCGATGCGGTCGTCGAGTTCGGAGATCATCCGCGTGAGCGACTCGTCCTTGGCACCGAACAGGCTCTTCAGACCCTCACCGTTCGGTCCGACACCGCGATCGACGAGAGCGGCGATCGCCGCCTCGAGCTTCGCGGCGACGCCCGTGTCGACTCCGGCCTCGCCGTCGTCGTCCGTGAACAGGGCTGCCAGCGCGCCCAAGTTCGCAGTGATCTTCTCGTCGAGCTTCGCGTCGTCGATCGAGAGCGTTCCGTCTTTCTCGACTTCGATCCCGACCAGTCCGAGCGTCGAGTAACCCTCGGTGTCGGCCTGCACGTCGGCGAGGTTCACTGCGAAGAGCGAGTCGCGGATCTTCGATCGCACGATCGAGACCGCCGAGTCGCCGAAGAGCGCCCCGCCGGCACCGCCGTCTTTCGAGTACGTGTTCTGCTCGTTCACGAACTTCACGACTTCGTTGTAGGCCTCGGTGAACGCCTTCAGCGCGCTCTTGATCGCCGCGTTGTCGGGTTCGATCGAGACGTCCACCGGGTTGCCGACGTCGGCGGATTGCGCCGTGAAACTGAACCCCTCGATGACGCCTTCGAACTCGTTCGTGTCGCGCTCGACGAGCAATCCGTCGACCAGCGCTTTCGCATTCGTGCCCACTGTCAAGTTGTTCGTCGACACGGGCGTGCCCGAGCCCGGCACGGGCGAGGTCCCGTCGATCGTCAAACCCGCGATGGTGCTCGTGAGACCGGTGACGCGCCCCGCTGCGCCACTTTCCTTCGACGCCACGACGAGCTTCCAGCTCGGGGTCGCAGTGGTGCCCACGTTCACGACGGACGCAGACACGTCGGCCGACGCGGCGGTGTTGATCGCGCTCGCGATCTCCTTCAAGCTCGACGTGCTCGGATCGATCGCGACGGAGTAGTTCGTGCCGCCTGCGGTGAACGTGATCGATTCCCCGGAAGCACCCGCTAGGTCGACGTCGGGATCGCCGACCGCGTCGAACGCCCAGCGGTCGTACGCGGCGAGCTGCTGGATCTCGATAGAGTGACTGCCCTGCACCGCGTTCGACGAGACGTCGAAGGACAGCACGCCTTCGCGGCTGGCGGCGCCTTTCAGCTTCAGGAACTCGCTCGACTGCGACATCCCCTCGGCCTGCGACTGGAGTGCTTTCACGAGCGTCTGCAGCTTCGAGATCGCCTTCTGCTTGTCCTGCGCGATCTCCTTCTTCGACTCGAGCTGCGCCTTGCGCAGACCTTCGAGCTGCACGAGCCGCTCCACGAGGGAGGCCGTGTCGATGCCGCTGCCGAGTCCCGAGAACGTGATGCCGCTGCCGAACATGCTGGAATCCTCCGTCGTTGGTTATCGGAGGGTCCGGCCATCCGGATGAGCCCGTAAATGGCGAGGAGCGGGGCCCCGCGCGTGCGAGGCCCCGCTCCGTGGATCGCCCGAGCCGTTTCCGGCCCGGCGTGGATCAGCCGAGGAGACGCAGGGCGAGCTGCGGCTGGGCGTTGGCCTGCGAGAGGACCGCGACCGCCGCCTGCTGGAGGATGCCGTTGCGGGTCATGTCGGCCGTTTCCGAGGCCACGTCGACGTCGCGGATGCGGCTTTCGGCGGCGGAGAGGTTCTCGCGCTGGACTTGCGTGTTCACGAACGCGCTCTGAAGGCGGTTCTGGACGGCGCCCAACTCGCCGCGCGAGCCGTTGACGGCCGTGATGGCGGCTTCGATGTCGGTGATCGCCGAGCTGGCGCCCGCCTGCGTGGTGAGGTCGAGCGCGTTCACGCCCAGCGTGGCCGTCGTCGCGTCCTGCATCGTGAGGGTGACCGTGTCGCCGGAGTTGATGCCGACCTGCAAGTCGGCCGTCGCGTTCGTGCCGTCGAGCAGCGCGATGCCGTTGAACTCCGTCGTGCCCGCGATGCGGTCGATTTCTTCGACGAGTTGGGCCACTTCGTTGTTGAGCGTCGTGCGTTCCGTGTTGCCCAGCGTGCCGTTGGCCGACTGCGTGGCGAGTTCGCGCATACGCGACAGCATGTTGCCGACTTCGTTCAGCGCGCCTTCCGAGGTCTGCGCGAGCGAGATGCCGTCCTGCGTGTTGCGGCCGGCGACGCCCCAGGCGCGCACCTTCGAGCGCAGGCGCTCGCTGATCTCGAGGCCAGCGGCGTCTTCCGACGCGCCCGTGATGCGCAGGCCCGACGACAGGCGCGAGTAGTTGCCCTGGAGTCGCATCGTCACAGTAGAGAGGTTCTTCTGCGCGTTCATCGAGGCCAGGTTGGTGTTGACGATCATCGACATGGGTACAAGTCCTAAGTGGTTCTGGGGTCCCCGACCTCTCCCTCGCTGGGGTCGGTCTCGAGGCTCACTAGAGTTCTCGGAGGCCTTCGCGGTCGCTTGAGCGCCTTCTCCTTCCCAAATGCGGGAAAAAACCACCGGACGAGCGGGTCCGTGGATCGAGTCCGGCGCCGTTTGTGTCGATCGGAAAACTCTTCCGATGGAACTCTCCCCGACCACGACCGGCGACGCGGCGTCCGACCTCGGACTCGTGGGCCGTTCGGCCGCGCTGCTGCGCGTCCGCGACGCCGTGGAGAAAATTGCGCGCGCTCCGCGCACCACCGTGTTGATCACGGGCGAGTCCGGAACGGGCAAGGAACTCGTGGCGCGCGCCATCCACGAGCGCTCGAACCGTCGCACCGGTCCGTTCGTGGCGGTGAACTGCGCCGCGCTCTCGGCCGAGCTGTTCGCGTCCGAGTTGTTCGGACACGAGGCGGGCGCGTTCACCGGCGCACTGCCCAAAGGTCGCAAGGGACTGCTCGCGGCGGCCGAGGGCGGAACACTGCTCCTCGACGAGATCGGTGAGCTCGGTCCGGCCGTTCAAGCTCAGCTCCTGCGCGTCCTGCAGGAACGCGTTTACCGCCCGGTCGGCGGCACGCGCGACATCCCGATGGACGTGCGCATCGTGGCCGCGACGCACCGCGATCTGCAGGAACTGGTCGCCGCGGATCGCTTCCGCGAGGACCTTTGGTACCGGCTCAATGTCGCATCGATCCACCTGCCCCCGCTGCGCGAACGCGCGACGGACGTGCCGGATCTGTGCCGTCACATCCTCGACCGCATCGCGATCGAGCACGGATCCGGCCCGATCGCGATCCAGGCCGACGCGCTGGACGACCTCGGCCGACGCGACTGGTCGGGCAACGTGCGCGAGCTGGCGCATGCTCTGGAACGTGCAGCGATCCGTTCGGGCGGCGCGCAAGTCGAGCGCGAGCACCTGGACTCCGAAACGATCGCGGTATCGCGCCCGTCGAAGTCCTCGAACGATGATCGCCTCGTCCTCGAAGTCGAAGGCCTCTCGATCCAAGCGGTCGAGCGCTCGCTCATCGCACGCGTGATGACGGAGTCTGGCGGCAACCGTTCCCTGGCGGCGCGGACGCTCGGCGTCCACCGCGCCACTCTTTACGGAAAGCTGCGGGCGCACGGCCTCGCGGCACCGGTCGGCTGACGGCGCGCCGCGGGCGTTCCGTTCCCGTCGCCGTCGTTCGTTTCCGGGCCACCGCGAAAGAAAAGCGCGATCGAGCCATTCCGGCCTCAAGCGATCGGCGATCCACGACGAAAGTCCTTACGTCCCGACCGCCCCGCATGGAAACGACTCACCGATCCCCGCACCGCGACGTGAACGAATCGTCGCGGACCCGGAAAGCAGCGACGCGAGGAGCTCGCGCATGAGCGCCGATTCCCGCGACTCGAGCCCGTCGAGCAGCGACGACCTGTTCGATCTGCCCAGCGAAGCTCCGCGAGCGCGCGAGACCGCGCCCACGCCTTCCTCCGCGGCGGGCTTGGACGTGGACAAGCCCTCGTCCGCTCTTCCCCGACGCACGCCGTCGACGAGCCCCGCGGGCCCCCCGCTCCCGAGCATCGGTTCCACTCCGTCGGAAATCCAGGAACAGGTCCGCGCGCGACCGAGCACGGCCGCGCCGGCCGCGCCCATCGTCGCCGCGGCGAAGACGAAAGTTCCGAAGATCACGCCCCAGAGGGCAATGTGGATCGCTTTCGCCGCGTTCGCGCTCGTGACCGGATGGGGTCTTGGTTCCATCGTCGTTCAGCGGAGCGCGGCATCGAGCGCGGCGTCGAGCGCGGCATCGAGCGCCGTATCGAGCGCCGTATCGAGCGCGACGGGCGACCACGCGGCAGGTGACCACGCGGCGGGTGAGAACACGACGGGCGAAAACGCAACGGGTGAGCACGCGGCGGCGAGCGGCAGCGAGGCGAAGGCGCAACCGCACGCGACTCCGAGCGCCGTGTCCCACAGCGCTCACGCGTCGAGCGCGAGTCCCGTGCCTGCGCCGACCGCGGAACCCGCACCCCCGCCTGCGTCCGTGATCACCGACACCGAACGGCTCGCGGGCGCCCAGTCCGCGTTGAACAACGCCCGCGAAGACATGGCCGCCGGTCGCCGCGGCGCCGCGCGCGCGCGCCTCGCGCGAGTCGGGCTCGCCATCGACGCGATCCAACCTTCCGCGCGCCCGGCGATCCGCGCCGAAGCCGCACTCCTCCTGGCGCAGTGCATCCAAGCCGACGCCGACGAAGCCGCGAGGATCCCATGAGCCTCGGCGCAACATTCCTGCTGCTCGTCGCGGCGCAAACGCTCACGACCGACGTCGCCGTGAGCGAGGTGGAGGGCGAACTCGTGGTCGATCTCACGGCTACCGGAGTCGATCCGCTGGAACTTCTTCACCGCTTCGCGCACGAATCCGGCCGTCGTCTGGAAGGCGACGACCTGTTGGTCGGTCGCCCGCGACTCGACGTCGCTCTCGCGGGTCGCTCGCTCGAGAGCGTGCTCGAACTCATCGGCCACGCGACGCGCACGCGCATCGCGCTCACGCGTCGCACCATCGCGATCCAACCGGAGCACTCGTCGTCCGATGTCGCCGCGTTGGAGCTCGACGCCGAAGCGGCGTGGATCTCCATCCTGCGCGATTTCCCGGGCGACGAGGCCGCGCGCGTGGCCCGTTTCGAACTCGGTCGTCGCCAGGAGGAGCTGGGGCACGAGGACGCGGCGCTCGCGCACTACGACGCGGCCGTCGTCGATCCCGCGAACTCGCCGGCGTCGGATCGCGCGCTGCGTGCGTCCGGAGCCTTGCTCATGGAGCGCGCCGATTGGAGCGCGGCGATGCGACGCTTCTCGCGTCTGGCCCAGTCCTCCGCGGACGAGAGTACGCAGATCGAAGCCCGACTCGCCATCGCGCACGCCTTGGCCGAACAAGGTCGCGGGCCTGAGGCGCTGGCCCTCATCGACGTCATCGATCTCTCCTACCGGCCGACCACGCCGACGGACGTGGCCGAGCGTAGGCTCGCGCGCGCACGTGCGCACATGGCCGCGGGTTCCGCGGCCGAAGCGCTGCGCGAGCTCGACAAGCGCGCAGCGTCCGATCCGCGTCTCGGTGCACGGATCGACGACTTGTCCCTGCGCGCACGCGCGCTCGAAGAACTCGACGCGCCGCTGGAAGCCGCGCGCGCGTGGCTCGCCTGTTCGAGCGTGGCGACGCCCGCGCAACGCGGCGATGCGCTGATCGCTGCTGCTCGTCTCTCGGCCGCGGGCGGCGACGACATCGCCGTGCTCTTCGTCGAGCGCCTCGCGCGCGGAACCGCGCGTGCGGACGAAGTCGCGCGGCTCGCGGATTCAGCCAGAGAACGGCTCGGGATCGATCTCGAGGCACGCGGTTTCGCGCGACTCGAAGAACGTTGGCGCACACGCTCCGAGCTGAAGCCGCGAGAGCGCGCAGCCCTGGCCGTCGAACTCGTCACGGCGCTCGCGCGCGAACGCGGCGCGGATGCGGCGCTGGCGGTGGCGCGCGAAGCGCAGGAAGAACTCCCCGATTCCGAAGCACGCTCGATCCAGAGCGCGTTGGCCGCCGCATACGAGCGCGAAGGCGCGTGGGTCGATGCCGCGCGCGTCTGGGGAGGACCCTCGCGATGATCCTTCGTGCTCTCGGCCTCGACACGCGCGCCGGCGTCACGGCGCTCGCGCTTTCCTTCTGGGCCACGATCGGCGCGAGCCACGGCCGCTCCGTCGGCGATCCACTCGACGACATCTCCCAGCGCCTGCGCTCCGGAGACCGCGCAGCCATCGACGAACTCCTGGCGCGCACGCGACCGGCCGCCGTCGACCTCGAAGATTCACGCATTCGCATCGCCGGCCTCCGCGCCGAGATCGAGCGGCTGAACGTGCGTCGAAGCGCGCGTCCCGTCTTTCCGCTGGCGACCGAAAAGCCCGTTCGCCGATCGGATTCGGAGAGCGAACGCGCCGGTGCCGATCGCGCTGCCGCCCTGCGCGAGTCGCGTGCTTGGTTGCGCGCCGGCGATCCGGATCGCGCGCTGCGCGCCTTGCCGAGTGCGCATGCGGCCGCCGATGACAAGGATACGGCGCTGTACCTCGAGGCACGCGCGCTCGAGGGCCTCGGCCGCCAAGCGGAAGCGCTCGATGCGTACCGCCGCGTCGTCGCCACGACCGAATCCACGACGTTGCGCGCGCGCGCAACCTTCGATGTCGCCCACCTCGAGTGGCGCGATAGCTCGTCGCACGCACAGGCAGGACGTCCGTGAACACGGCGGTCATCTCCTCCCTCCAGCCTGACGACTTGGCTCGAGTCGCCACGGAACTGACGGCGATCTCCGAAAACTTGCTCGCGAGCTACGGTCGACTCGCACGGCACGCCGAGCGTGTCGAGAGCGAGCTCGTCGTTGCGAACACGGAGTTGGCGCGTCGAGTCGCAGAAGTCGACGCCCTGCGCCTCCACCTGGACACCGTTCGACGCGCGCTGCCGTGCGGAGTCGTGGTCCTGCGCGCGGACGGCGCGATGGCTTCGGCGAACCCGCGCGCGCTCGTGCTGCTCGGTTGCGACGAGTCCGAACTGCTACGCGACGGCAACGACCTCCTGGCTGCCGCGACCTTCGAGGAATCGATGCGCGACCACGTGCTCGCCGATGGCTCGCGACGAGTCCTCGCCGTGCGCCGCTCTCCCCTGCCGGGGCCCGTCGAAGGCGGCGCGGTGATCACGATCGACGATCGCACCGAGGAACGGCGACTGTCCGCCGAGCTGGCGTCCACGTCGAAGATGGTCGCCCTCGGCACGATGGCCGGTGGCATCGCTCACGAAGTCCGCAACCCGCTCAATGCCGTGCGCGGTTTCGCGTCACTCTTGTGTCGCGAGCTCGATGCCGCGAGCCGTGCGCATCGCTTCGCGCGCCGCATCCAGCAAGGCGTCGACGAGGTCGAGGCGATCGTCGCGAGCCTGCTCGGCTTCGCTTCTCCCGAGAAGCTCGTGCGCGAAACCGTCGCGACCGAGGCGCTCGTCGCCGAGGCCGTCGCGTTGGCGCTGCAAGAGCAGTCGACACGTGCGCATCTCTGGTCGATCACGACCGAGCTCGACGTTACCGAGGTCCGCATCGACCGCATCAAGATGCGCCAGGCGCTGCGCAACCTCGTCGCCAACGCGATCCAGTCGCAACCGAACGGGGGCCGCGTCGTCGTCGCCCTTCGCCTCGTGGACGAGTTCCTCGAAATGCGCGTCCACGACGCCGGTCCCGGACTCGCGCCGCAGCTCGCTGGTCGCGTCGGCGAACCGTTCCTCACCACGCGCGCCGAGGGCACCGGCCTCGGTCTCGCGCTCGTCCACGCGATCGCAGCTGTTCACGGCGGTCGCTTCGAGATCCTCGCCACGCCCGGTCCGCTCGGCGGTGTCGACGCACGCCTGCGCATCCCTCGGAAGTCCTGAAAGACAGTCACAGCATGCCCATCCAACGCATTTTGGTCGTCGACGACGACGCGCTCAGCCGCGAGTTCCTCGTCGAGGCCGTGGCCGCACTCGGCTACCAACCGATCGAGGCCAAGGACGGACAGGAAGCGCTCGCGCGCGCCGTCTCGGAGAGTCCCGATCTGCTGCTCACGGACCTGCGCATGCCGGGCATGAGCGGGCTCGAGCTCGTGCAGAAACTGTCGGCGATCCTGCCCGGCTTGCCGTCGGTACTGATCACGGCGCAAGGGACGATCGAGACGGCCGTGCAAGCGATCAAGCACGGTGCGTCCGACTTCCTCGTGAAACCGTGCACTCCCGAAGCGCTCGAGGTCGTCATCGAACGCATCGATCGCACGCGTCGGCTCGTGCGCGAGAACGAGTACTTGCGCTCGGAAGTCAGCCCCGCGAGCCCCGAGATCGTCGCGACGAGCCCGTTGATGCTCGAAACGATCCTCGCGGCTCAACGACTCGCGCGCAGCAAGGGCACGGTGCTCGTCACGGGCGAGAGCGGCACGGGCAAGGAGCGCATCGCGCACTTGATCCACCAGTCGAGCCCGCGCAAGACCGGCCCGTTCATCCGCGTGAACTGTGCAGCGCTGCCCGACGCCCTGCTCGAGTCGGAACTGTTCGGCCACGAACGCGGCGCTTTCACTGGCGCGCACAAGTCGAAAGAAGGTCGCTTCGAGCTGGCCGATCGCGGAACGCTGCTACTCGATGAGATCGGGGAGATCCCCCTGTCCTTGCAAGCGAAGCTCCTGCGAGTCCTCGAGGAAGAGGAGTTCGAGCGCGTGGGCGGCACGCACACGCTGAAGGTCGACGTGCGCATCGTCGCCACGACGAACCGCGACCTTGGCGCCGATGCACGCGCAGGCAAATTCCGCGAGGACCTCTACTACCGCCTGCACGTCCTGCCGCTCTACGTACCGCCGCTGCGCGAACGACCGGAGGACATCGTGCCCCTGGCGCGGCACTTCGCGGCACTGTTCGCGCGCGACAACGGTTTCGATACGCCGATGATCACGGAAGCAGCGCTGGATCGGCTGAAGGGATGGCGCTGGCCGGGCAACGTGCGCGAGCTCGAGAACGTGATCCAACGCGCCGTCGTGATGCTGCGCAGTTCGCAAATCGACGCGGCCGACGTGTCGTTCACCGGATCGAGCACGCGTGCCGAACCGACGACGATCGACACGCCGACCCCGGCCGCGCAGCTCGGTGCTTCGCTCGCCAATCGCACGCTGGAAGAAGTCGAGCGCATCTCGATCCTCGCGACGATCGATGCCGCGCGCGGTAACAAGACCGAAGCGGCACGCCGACTCGGCGTCACCGCGCGCACGCTCTCGAACAAGATGAAGTTGTGGCACGCCACGGGCCTCGTGAGCTGAAGGAAGAACACGATGAACGATCTCACTACTGGCAATCGTCTCCTGTCCCGGCTCATGTCGGCCGCATCGACGCGCGACCGCGTGTTGGCCGAGAACATCGCGAACCAGAACGTGCCCGGCTACGAGCGCCGAGTCGTCTCGTTCGAGGACACGCTGCGTCAGCGCGTGCTCGCCGGACAGGGGCATGCAGACGTCGAACCCACGATCCAGATCGACAAGACGAGCCCGGCCGGCCCGGACGGGAACAACGTCACGCTCGAGCTCGAGACCAGCGCCATGCGCGAGAACCGAATCGCGTACGAGCTGTACGCCACGATGCTCCAGACGCGTCTCTCGATGAACCAGGCCGCCATCACCGAAAGCCGCTGACCATGGACGTCAAGTCGAACCTCTTCCAAGGTCTGCGCGCTTCGGCCTCCGGCATGGCGGCCGAACGCCAGCGCATCGACACCGTCGCGAAGAACCTGTCGAACGCACAGGTCACGCGCATGCCCGACGGATCGGGGCCCTACCGGCGTCAACTCGTGCGCTTCAGCACGGTGATGAGTCGCGCGACGGGCAACGCCGCGGAGCCGCTCGGCGTCCGCGTCGACGGCGTTGTGTCCGACATGGTGACGCCGCTCGTGCGCGTGCACGAGCCCGGTCACCCCGACGCCGACGCCGAGGGCCTCGTCACGTACCCGAACATCCAAGCGACGTCCGAGATGGCGGACCTGATCACCGCCGTGCGCGCTTACGAATCGAACGCCAATGCGGCCGAGAGCTTCGTTCGCATGGCCGAACGCGCTCTCCGATTGGCCCAGTGATCGACGAAGGAGCCTGACCCATGACCCAGATAATCGGTGACTCGGCATCCAGCGCGCGCACGGCCATCGAGGCCGCGCTCAAGCGGCACGCCGAAGCTTCGGCTCGCGTCCGCGAGGCCGCGATGTCGGAAACACCGGCGGTCAAGGGTGCGGACTTCAAATCGGCCTTGACGCAGGGCATCGAATCGCTGGACGCCAGCGCGAAACAGGCGGACTCGCTGGTCGAGGACGTGGTCGCCGGCCGCGTCGCCGACTTCCACGAAGTCGCGCTGCGCCTGAAGGAGTCGGAGCTGTCGTTCCGCTACTCGATGGAAGTCCGCAACAAGTTCGTCGACGCCTACCGCGAAGTCATGCGGATGAGCGTCTGAGTCAGGACACCATGAAGAACCTCTTTGCATCCGCAAGCTCCGGTTGGGCCGCACTCGGCGCGGGATCTCGCGTCGGCATCGTGCTCTCCACGGTGGCCGCGATCGCGATCGCGATCTTCGCGGCGCGTTGGACCTCGCAGCCGTCCTTCGAGATCCTCTACTCGGGGCTCGAAGCGCGCGAAGCCGGCGCGGTGCAGACGGCGCTGGCCTCGGCCGACATTCGCTTCCGCGTCAGCCAACCGCCGGGACCGTTCATGGTCCACGTGGACGGTGAGCAGTACTACGCGGCGCAGAACGCCGTCGCCCTGGCGGGCGCGCTGGACCGCGCTCCCGAAGGCATCGGAGGCGTCGCCGGCGGTGCGTCGCAAGTGTTCATGTCGGCGCAGGAGCGCGCGCAGTCGTCGCTGAAGCGCGAATGGCAGGAACTCGAGAAACAACTCGAGGAGCTCTCGTTCGTCGAACGCGCCCATGTCAGCACGTCGATCCCCGATCGCAGCCCGCTGCGCAAGCCGGACCCGCTGACCGTCGCCGTCACTTTGACGCTGCGTGGTCGGGCCGAACTGACGCAAGGTCAAGCGACATCCGTGGCGCGCCTCGCGCGCTTTCGCTTCAACGTGCCGTCGGACAACGTGCTCGTCACTGATCAAAACGGCCGGTCGCTCGTCGAAGAAGGCGCCGCCGGTGGTGAATCCGCGATGGCGCAGGAACTGTTCGATCACGGCCGCCGGAGTGACTCGGAGCTCGAGCGCAAGGCCAACGACGCGCTTCGCCGCGTCTTCGGTCCTGACCTCGCTCACGTGGTCGTGACGTCGAGTTGGAAGCAGGAAGAAGTGGAGAGCGTCAAGGAGACGGTCGACCCGAAGAACAAGGCCGTCGTCTCGGAGACTTCCTCGAAGACCAGCTCGCCGACCTCGATCGCGAGCGCCTCGAGCGGGTTCGCGGGTGGCGCGTCGGGCTTCGTCGAAGGCCCGGATGCGAGTAGTGCGTCGGAAACGGCCGTCGCCAACTCGACCACGAGCGAATCCACGAAGAGCACCATCGTCGGGCGAGGCTCGGAGATGCGGCGCAGTCACGCGCCTCATCTCGAGCGCCTTTCGTTGTCCTTGTTCCTCGACGAGAGCCTGAAACAAAGCCTCGCCAGCGTCGAAGCCGCTGTGAAGAGCGCCGTCGGTTTCGACGCGGCGCGAGGCGATTCGTTCTCGGCGATGACCGCTCCGTTCGCAGGCGTCACGCGCGACGGCGAGGGTAAAGTCGTTCCGCCGGTGGCGACAGTGGTCGAGGCACCGAGCCGGATGCTCGAACTGCTGACTCGTCGCGGCGTCGAAATCGCCGTCGCGGGCGCACTGCTCTTCCTCCTCTTCAAGGTGTTGCGCGGCGGGAAGCGCACGGCTGCGGCACCGGAACAGCGACCCGAGAACGTCGACGAAGATCGTTGGATCGAGATGCTCGCGCGCACGCGCGTCGAGGACTTGGCCAAGACCGACCCCGAGCGTTTGGGCGAGATTCTCTCGCGCTGGGCGGCCGAGGAAGAGACCACGCGCGAGAAACGCGCCCTCCAAGGTTCCGCCCGATGAGCACGAAGGCCACATCGGCGCCCACCGGCGCGCAACGCGTCGCCGCTTTGCTCCTGTCGCTCGATTCGGCGTCGGCGGCGGCGCTGCTCAAGACGTTGGCTCCCGATGTCCTCCCCCGCGTCGCGGACGCGATGACGGCGATCGAGTCGGAAGGTCCCGACGCCGAGGTGCGCAGGCGGATCTGGCGCGACCTCGTGCGCGAGCTCGAGAACGGCCACGTCGAGCACCCGCGAGCTCGCGATGAGGACGAGCTGGCGCACTTCCTCGAAATGGGTATCGGTCGAGAACGCGCCACCGCAGTGCTCGTCGAGATGCGGGAACGCCGCCGCGTCGAGCGTCCGTTCGTCGCCCTCGAGAACGCGACGCCCGCACACATCGCGAAGACCCTCGAGTCCGAATCATCCGCAGTCCGTGCCCTCGTGATCGGCAACCTTCCGCCCAAGCTCTCGGCCGGCGTCATGGCCGCTTTCGATCCCGACGAAGCGCTGCGCGTCGTCCAACGCCTCGCGAAACAAGGCGCTCCGCGTCGCGAGACGATCGACCTCGTCGCCAAGAACATCGCAGCTGCGGTCGAGCGACTCGCCGCCGATCCGAAGAAGCCTCGCACCGAAGACCGCCTGCGCTCGATCGCCGACATCCTGAACCGCGGCGACAAAGAGCTTGGCCGGAGCGTGCTCGCGGGCCTCGAGGAATCCGACAAGCCCGTCGCGGAGGGTATTCGCGAGATGATGTTCACCTGGAACGATCTCGCGAACCTCGATCGGCGCGCGATGCAGAAGGTGCTCTCGACGGTAGAGACCGACAAGCTCGCGATGGCGCTGAAGGGCGGCCCGGCCGAAGTCGAGGAGAACGTCTTGGCGAACCTCTCGCAGCGAGTTCGCGACATGGTCGCGGACGAGCGTGAGTTGCTCGGGCCGCGTCCGCGCGCCGAAGTCGACGCCGCTCGCGCGCAGCTGATGAAGGGCATCCGACCGTTGGTCGAATCGGGCGAATTGTCCGCTCAGGCCACTGCGGAAAGCTTGGTGAGCTGACCATGGCTCCCGACGTCGAACAACGCACCGATTCGAGCCTCGCGATCCAGCTGCTCGCGCTGCCGACTGCGATCCGTGTCGTCGAGCCCGCGGAACTTCGCGCGCGCTCCGAAGCAGAGGCTCGCGCGCACGCCCGTGGCGTCGCCGAGGGCGAAGCGCGCATGGCCTCCGGCGCGGTGAAGCGCATCGACGACGCCGTCGAAACGATGCGCCTCGCGCGGGAGGCCTCCGATCGCGCAGTGATCGAGGACACGACCCGCCTCGCGCTCGCCATCGCGCGCGAGATCGTGCGCACCGAGATCGACGCCGGCCGCTACGACATTCAGCGCATCGTCCGCGAAGCGCTCGCCGCATCGGGTGCCGGTCGCGCCGCCTGCGTCGTCCACCTGAACCCGGTCGACATCGAGCGCTTGTCGGGAGTCCCCTTCCGCGCCGCGACGCGCCTCGAGAGCGATCCCGAGGTCTCGCCGGGTGACGTCCACGTGTCGACGCAGCGCGGCACGCTCGTGCGCGACGTCGACGCCGCTCTCGCGACACTGGCCGAACGCTTCCAAGAGGAACTGCTGTGAAAAGGCTCGATTTCGAGATCGCTGAGCGCCATGTCCGTGCGTCGTGCGCACCGGCCTACCGTGGCCGCGTGGAGCGCGTTTCCGGCGTCTTGGTCGAAGCTCACGGCGTCCCCGCCGCTGTCGGTGAGACATGTCGGATCCGTCGCGCGAACGGTGCCTCGGTCGACGCCGAAGTCGTCGGCTTCGACGGCGCGCGCACGTTGTTGATGCCGCACGCCGAACTCGCCGGTGTCGGCCCCGCACAAGAAGTCGTCGCGCTCGGTCGGCCGTTCGCCGTCCCCGTCGGTGACGTGATGCTCGGTCGCGCGGTCGACGGCTTCGGCCATCCGATCGACGGCAAGGGCCCGCTCGGCGCGAAGGAGAAGCGCCCCGCTCGTGGACCGAGTCCCGATCCGCTGACGCGCCGTCCGATTCACGAGCCGTTGCAAACAGGGGTGCGCGTCGTCGACGGCTTGAACACGATCGGACGTGGACAGCGCGTCGGGATCTTCGCGGGCTCGGGCGTCGGCAAGTCGACGTTGCTCGGACAGGTCGCACGCGGAACGAACGCGACGGTGCTCGTCGCGGCGCTCGTCGGCGAACGCGGCCGCGAGGTCGGTGCGTACGTCCGCGACGTCCTGGAGCCGCGCGGCCTCGATCGCTGCGTCCTCGTCGCTGCGACTTCGGATCGACCGCCGATCGAGCGTTTCCTGGCACCTTTCACGGCGACGGCGATCGCCGAGAGTTTCCGCGACCAGGGTCACGACGTGCTCCTCCTCGTCGATTCGATCACGCGTTTCGCTGCGGCCTCGCGCGAGATCGGTCTCGCGGCGGGCGAGCCGCCGACGGTGCGCGGTTATCCGCCGAGCTTCTTCGCGACCGTGCCGAAGCTCCTCGAGCGCATGGGCACGGCCAAAGTGGGCAGTATCACGGCTCTCTTGACCGTGCTGCTGGACGGCGACGATCCGAACGATCCGGTGTCCGACACCTTGCGCGGGTTGCTCGACGGCCACCTCGTCTTGTCGCGCGATCTCGCAGGACGCGGACACTGGCCGGCAGTCGACGTGCTGCAAGGCTTGTCGCGACTCATGCCCGAGCTCGTCGACGACGACCACATGCAGGACGCGACGCGCTTGCGCTCGTGGCTGGCAGCGTATCGCGAAGGTCGCGACCTGGTCGAGATCGGCGCGTACAAGCCGGGCACGAATCAGCGCTTGGACGACGCGTTGGCGCGCTTGCCCGCAATCGAGGCGTTTTTGCGGCAAACACCGCGGGAAACGACATCTCTCGAGGAAACGCGCGAGCTCTTGCGCATGGTCGTGCACGGAGGCGGCGCGTGAGCGCGTTCCGCTTCAAGTTGGATCGTGTCTTGCGCGTTCGCCGCGCAACGGAAGAGATCCAACGAGTGCGCCTCGCCGAGGCGGAGTCCGGAGCGCGGACCCGCGAGTCGGAAGCTTCGAAGCGCGCGGACTCCGTGCGCGGCGCGCAGTCGTCGCTCGCGGCCGACCAGTCGGCTGAACTGTTGGACGCGCAGCGTGTGCTGGTGGCGGTCGTTGCCACAGCGCGTCTCGAGGCGATCGAACGAGCTGCCCATGCGCGTGCCGTGACCGCTCGCACCGCCGCCGACATCGAACGTGGAACGTGGCGCGACGCGCGTGCCGGCGTGCTCGGCCTCGAACGGCTCGAGGAGCGGGAACGCCAGCGGTTCCGCACGGAACGAGACACGCACGAAGAACGCGCCATCGAAGAAGTCGCCTCTCGTCGCGCGGAAGCGCAACGAATGGCTGCAGCACGAGCGAGGAACTTGTCATGAGCAAAGGTGGATCCATCGTCGCCGTCGGTGGCGTCAGCGCAGTCTTGTTCGCACTGACCTACGTCGGTGTCGCGGTCGCGAAGGGGGTTCCCATGAGCGCAGTCCCACCGTTCGCGTGGTTCGCGAACGAGGTGCCGCCCGCCGCCCCCGCCGCTCACGTCACGTCGGTCGTGGCTGCGCCGGCTCCGCGTCCGGAGACCCCGCTCGTCCCGCCGATGACGGCCGGAGTCCTGGGCGCTTTCGTGCTGCCTTCGCCGTTCGACTCGCGCGAACTGCAGAGCCTCCAGAAGGAACTCACCGAGCGGCGCACGCGCATCGAAGAGAGCGAAAGTCTCCTCGAAAAGCGCGCGCGCGACCTGGACGATTGGCAGAAGACGCTCGAGGAGCGCATGCGCGAGATCGACGCCGCGCGCGGCGGCTTGACGCCCGGCTCGGCGCCGACCGCGGCGACCACGTCCGGCTCGAGCGAGACGGCAGCGCAGGACGATCCGGCGTCGTGGCGCGCCATGGCCTCGCTCTTCGAAGAAGGCGACGCGGAGGAGATGGCCACGAAGCTCGCGAGTTTCGAACCCGACGAGGCGGCGCAGGTGTTGAAGGGGCTCGAGCCGGAGCGCGCGGCGCTGCTCCTGAACGCGCTGCCCACGCCGAAGTACAAGCCGTTCCTGGACGCTTGGCGGCGGGCGAAGGACTGACCTCGCGCCGCATCGCGCGTCGGGGTCAAGCCCGCGCGCGATCGCGACGATGAGGACCCTGGGAAATCAGGTCCCGACCCGTGGCACGCAACGTTTCCGAACCCGAGATCGACGCGCTGCTCGCCCGCGAGGACGAGCCGCGGACGCCGGTCGTCGCGCGCGATTTTCGCGAGCCCAAGCGCTTGTCCGCAGCGGATCTCGAAGCGCTTCAGCGCCCGCTCGATGGCGCTGCGAACGCGGTGCTCGAGGCCGTGCGTCTCGTCGTGCCCGTCGAGATCGTCATGGAAACCGTCGAGACCGGCGAGGCGAGCTTGGACTCCGTCCTTCGCGAGGACGGCACGGACATCGTCGGCGCATTCTGCGAGGGCGCTGCCGGATCGTCGGTCGTGCTGCTCGACGCGCAGTCGGCCGTTGGATTGGCCGAGGTCGCGCTCGGGGCCGACGAGAACGACGCTCCGACCGCACGCTTACTGACACCTCTCGAGAAGGCGTTGATCGATCGCTTGCTCGTGCGCGTGCTCGAGCGTGCGACGCAGAGCCTTCAGATCGCGGTCAAGGAAACACGCTCGTTCGCTAACCGCACAGCCCTGTCCCGCGAGGTCGGATTCGACGGCGATCGGCGCCGGATCGCGCTGCGGATCCCGCTCGTGATCGGCCCGACGCGGCTCGTGATCCACGTCCTGCTCGCGGGCGTCAAGGTCCCCGCGCCCAAGAACACACCCGTCGCGCCCATAGCGAAGGACGCGCGCAAGGCGAGCATCCCCACCGAGATAGCACCGACCACAGTCGATGTGTGCGCGGTTCTAGAGCGCACGGACATCCTGCTCACCGAACTCCTCGCGCTCGAAGCGGGCGACGTGATCACGCTCGACTGCGGCCCCGGCGACGCGATCGCCATCGAGGTCGAAGGTCAGCCGCGCGCACGCGCTCGATTCGGTACGCGCGACGGACGACTTGCCGTTCGTATTCAAGAGATCCTGCGAAACCCATCCATCCGATGAGCCAAGAGACGCAACAAGTTCCGGAGACCACCCAGCTCGAGCGCGCGATCGAGGCGGCCACTCGATCCGTGGCCGTGCGGACGAGTCGACTCGACGCACTCGAAGCCGGCAAGCCGGTCGGTGAGCCGCTCGGCGTCGAGGGTTTGCGCGATGTCCCGGTGTCGGTCTCGATCGAACTCGGCCGCGTGCGACTTCCGCTGGCCGAAGTCCTCGCGCTGGCGCCGGGCTCTCTGGTCCTCCTCGATCGCGCGGCCCACGAACCCGTCGATTTGTTCGTGGGCGGACGCCCCTACGCGCGCGGGGAAGTCGTCGTTGTCGGCGAGAAATACGGCATCCGCATCACGTCTTTGACGACGTCCTGAACGAACTGGTGCAGGAACACGCACCGGATTCAGAACGCGCGGTCGAGCGGCCGATACCGCACTGGCACCTGCCCACCCCAGCATGGACCGCTCAACATTCATCGGCTTCGGCCTCGGCTTCTTCCTCGTCGTCTGGTCCATGGCGCACAGCGGCATTGCCGGACTGGCACTGTTCCTCCATGGTCCGGCCGCGGCAGTCGTGTTCGGCGGCAGCTTCGCCGCGATCTTGATTCACTTCCCGATGTCGGACGTGAAGGGTCTCTTCAAGGTCATCCTGAAGGTCTTCTTCCACAAGGAGCCGCCTCAGAAGGACCAGATCGAGAAGATCATGGAGTACGCGCTCATCGCGCGGAAAGACGGCATTCTCGGCCTAGAATCGAAGGTCGCGGAAGTTCACGACCCGTTCTTCAAGAAGGGCCTGCAGCTCGTCATCGACGGCATGCCGCCCGAGCGCGTGCGCGACATCCTCGAGATCGAGATGGACGTCGAGAAGCAACGCCACACGAACGGGAAGCGCATGTTGGAGCAGCTCGGCGCGTTCGCGCCGGCGTTCGGCATGGTCGAGACGCTGATCGCTCTCGTGCAGATGCTCTCGAACCTGTCCGACCCGTCGAAGATCGGCGCCGGGATGGCCGGTGCACTCGTCGGCACGTTCTACGGCGCGTTCGCGGCGAACATGGTGTTCCTGCCGATGGCCGGAAAGCTCGACGTCCGCGCGAAGGAGGAACACCGCCTACGCGAGTTGATCATCGAAGGCCTCACCGCGATCCAAGCCGGCGAGAAGCCGCAACCTCTCAAGGAAAAGCTGTCGAGCTTCCTCGCGCCGGGCGAGCGCGCCGCGGCATGACGCCCCGATGGCACGCAAGAAAAAGCCCGAGGAGCATGTGCACGGCGAGAGCTGGCTCGTCAGCTACTGCGACATGATCTCGCTGCTCGTCACCTTCTTCTTGATGATGATGACGTTCTCCTCCAAGTCGACGGGGGACTTGGAGCAGATCGGCATCGGAATCCTCGAAGGCGGTGGCGGACCATTCGACGGCCCTCCGACCTTGCCGATGGGCGAGAAGCTCGACCGCGACGAGGTACAGGAACTGGCCGAGGATCTGCGCAAGTTCCTCGAGCGCCGCGGCACAGACGAATCCGGGACGATCAAACCCACCTCCGACGGCTTCTCGATCGCATTCGACCTCGATTCGTCGTTCGAAGCGGGATCCGCGGTACCGACCGAGGCGCTGGCGGCGAACTTGGCCGAGCTGTCGCCGATCCTCGCCCGCTGGTCACGCCTCGTGATCGTCGAAGGCTTCGTCGAGGGCAACTTCCAGCCGAGCGGCAAGTACACGGACGCCGACGCGTTGGGCCTCGACCGCGCCGCGGCAGCCGCGGACGTGTTGTTCGCATCTTCACCTCTTCCGCGTTCACGAGTCCGGATCGCGAGCCACGGCACGACGCGTCCGCGCGCGCTGGAGACGACTCCGATCGGCATCGCCAGCAATCGCCGCGTCGAGATCAAGATCGTGTCCCTGGCCCCGACGCGCGAACCGCTGGGTCCGCGGATCTGATCATGTCGGACCACGACGAACCGTCGGGCCCTGGCGTTCCGCCGTGGCTGATCTCGTTCGGGGACATGATGACCCTGTTCCTCTGCTTCTTCATCATCCTCGTGACGATGGCGCCGAAGCCGGAGTCCGGCCTCGTCGCCGCTGGCTTGGGTGAGTTCGTCAACGTCCTCGAAGGCAGCGGCGTCGGCGGCGCGATGGACGGTGAAGCGCGGTTGATCAAGGTGAACGAGTTCCGCCAGCGATTCGGCCTCGTGCCGCTCGAGCTCGAGGACTACCTCGCGGGCCAACCCGAGACGAAGAGCGCGCCCGAGCTCGAGAAGATGGTGCAGGATTCTCTGCGCGACTACAGCGAGCTGATGCAGCCCGCGATGGCGACGTTCGAGCCCGGATCTAGCGAGCTGACCGGGGCGACGCGCGATTATCTCGATCGCATGGCGAAGATTCTGCGTCCCGGGAGCAAGCAGATCCTCGTGCTCGAAGGTTGGTCCGGCACCGACGCGCGACTCGGCGCGGCTCGCGCCAGAGCAGTGCGCAAGTACGTCGCCGACGAACACCGGTTCATCCTCGTGCGCGTCGAAGCGCGCGGCGGTGTCCGCGCCAACGACCCCAAGGAACTCGCCGAAACGTCGCGCACCGTCGACTTCCGCCTCGTCCATCCGATTGATTTCCCCACCGGTCCTTGACCAGAAGAGTTCCCCCATGGCCACCAAGACCGATACCAAGCAGAAGACGCCGGACGCGTCGAAATCGAACGGCGATCAAGCCGCGGGAGCGACGCCGAGCAAGGCGAAGCTCTGGATCATCGGAACCGCGATCGCGTGCGTCGCCGGCGCGGGCGCCGCGTTCGCCGTCATGCCGAAGAAGCCCGATCCGAAGCCGCAGCTCGAGGGCCCCTTCGTCGCGAAGCTTTCGAAGCAAGACGTGCAAGTGAACCTCGCCGGTGAGAACGGCAAGCGCTACCTCGTCCTCGGACTGAACGCCGAGTACTTCGCTTACGACGAGAGCTTCGTGGCCGCGCGGCTCGGCAACGCCGCACCGGGCGGCACCACGCCCGGCGTCGAGGACCCGCTCTACACGGCGATGCTGAAGGACCTGCTCGTGCGCATGGCGAGTCGCAAGACTCGCGAACACGTCGAGGATCCTGTCCAGATGGAAGCGTTCCTGATGGAGATCCGCGCGAAGGTGGAACCTCTGCTCTTCCCAGTGTGCATTGGCGATTCGGTAGGTCCGCAACACGCCGACGGCAAGTCCGGCCTGCGCGTCGGCGAGTCGATCATGGACTCGACGATGCGCGGCATGCTCCACGATCATCACCTCGAAGTGTCCGCACCGACGAAGACGATTCGTCTCGATCAAGGTCCGCCGGTCGCGTTCACCGGTGACGAGCGCGATCTGAAACTCGAGGGCGAGAACGGCGAGTACCTCTTCGTGAACGTCACGGGTCTCGACCCGAAGTTCGTCGGCAACGTGCCGATCGGCGTCGCGGGGCACGTGCGACGGATCTATCGCGGGCAGTTGTTGATGCAGTAGGCGCGTCGCCCGTTGCCGACCGTCATTTCGATCCGGCGGCGGGCTTCAGGTCGATGCTCGCCGAGTTGATGCAGTAGCGCTTGCCCGTCGGCGCCGGGCCGTCGTCGAACAGGTGGCCGAGGTGGCCGCCGCAACGGGCGCAGACGACCTCGGTACGCTCCATGCCGTGACTCGTGTCGACGTGCTCGGTGATGCGTCCGTCGTCGAGCGCCTTCGTGTACGACGGCCAGCCGCAGCCCGAGTCGTACTTGTCGGTCGAGGTGAAGAGCTCGGCGCCGCAACCGGCACACACGTAGGTGCCGTCCGCTTTCGTGTTCCAGTACTTGCCCGAGAAGGCGCGCTCGGTGCCCTTCTGGCGGAGCACGGAGTACTGCTCCGGCGTCAGGTCCCGCTTCCATTGTTCGTCGGTCTTCACGGGAGTCTCCATTTCGTTCGTCGCGGCCGCAGTCTTCGACCCGGCGCCCCTCTCGTCGGACGCAGTCGGCTTCGACGGCTCGGCGCAGGCGAGGAAGGTGCGAGGCGAGGAGAACCGCGAGGGCGAAGCGTGTAGTGATGGCGCGATGATTCCGCACCGGCGGGACTTCTAGGACCAGGCCTTCCCGAATTCTCGACCAGCTCGGCGACGGCAGCGTAACCGCAGTCGGACCGGACTCCCGCTCTAGAGATCGACCCGCCCGGTCTCGCCGCCGACGATCGTCACGCGCTTCGCTTCGCCGACGAGCGCGTAGTCTGTGATGTCGTCCGTGGCGTTCGCGTCGCATTCGAGCCCGACCTCGTAGTCGCCGGGCTGGACGTTCTCGAACGTGAAGGAGCTGTCGTCTTCGGACGCATCCGCGGTCTGGGACGCTCCCGCGCCGCCGGTCGTCCGCAGCGCGATGCGAAACGCCCGATGCGCGCTGCTCTTATCGATCGCCGGAACGAGCGCCCGCGTGATCTCGAGTCGACCGTGCTCCGGCAGGACGACGCGCGCGAACTCGACGGCGCCGTCGAACTCGCGTGTGTGCCGTGCACCGCCGACCACGATCGAGAGCTCGATGCGACCGGGCGGGATGTCGATCAACGTGAATGTGCTGAACGGAGCATTTCGGGGCCACCACCAGGATTCGACGCCCTCGACGCGCGCTCCGAGGAGCGCGGCCTCGATCGGACTACCCTTCGTGTCGACGACATCGACGCGCACGTCGCGCCCGCGCTCGAGGACGACGTCGAGCGCTCCGTCGGACGTCGCGCGATCCAGCGATTCGAAGGTGACGTAGCCGCGCATCTGGACTGTGACGTCGAATCTGTTGGCGTCGAGGAAGTCGACCCGGTACGTGCCGTCGAGCTCGCTGCGCGCTACTCCGGATCCGGCTCCGCCGACCCCGATGTAGGCGCCGTGGATCGGACGTCCGCGCTCGTCGACGATCCTCCCGTAGAGGGTTCGCAGCACCCGGGAGACGGCGTCGTCGAGAGGGATCACGAAGGTCCGTTGCTCCTCGGCGCTCATCGGCTCGACGGCGAACTCTCCGAGGTTGCCCTTGCGCGGGTCGCCGTCGCGGCCGCCGACGAGTCGGATCCGGAACGGGGCGCCGGGCACGATCCCCTCGAGCTCGAGCCGGCCGCCGGGAGCGAAGTCGAGCGAGACCTTGCCCTCTCGCGTCCCCGCATCACCGTCCGCGGAGAGGCAGCGACCGACCATTCTTCCGCGCACGTATTGCGGATACATGCGCGAGGTCCCTCCGAAGAGCAGAGCGCGGCTGATGAGTTGGACGCTCAGATCGCTTCGCGCCGCGGCCTCGGGCGGCAGGAGGATCGTCAGCCGGTTCGTCCGCGAGAGCACGACGTCGAGCGGTGACGCGACGTCGTCGCCGAGCTCAACGACGGCGATCGCGTGACCCGGCGCGGCGACGCGCAGCTCGCGCGCTTCCAAGGGAAGTGCCGTGATCGTCCCGACGCCATCCTCGTCCGTGACGACGGCATCGAGGTCGCGGACGACCAGGCGCGACCTCCGGACGGCGCGCCCTTCCGGATCGGTGACGCGGACGACCAACGCATACGTAGGAACGATCGCGCACTCGACGTCGCCCGCGTCGATGGGTTCGACGAGACCGGACCATGTCGCGATCTCGGGCACCCGCGCAGTCCGCCCGTCGGCGAGCTTCACGAGGTCGACCTGCAGCCGGCTCGCGCGGATGCCGTAGACCGGGAGCGAGAACCGCCCGTCTTCGCCGCTGACACCGCCGGTCATCCCGCTGCTGCCGTGTGAATCGAGGACCGTGCACTCGAAGCGGGAGCGGCCGATCGGCACGAGTCCGTTCGCGTCGACGAGGCGTCCCACGATGCGCTGCCCGTACCGGACCCGCAGCTCGACCAATGTCGCGTTGCGAGCGAATCGCCTCTCACTCCGGACCATCGACCACGGTCTGGTGTCGACGAACTCCATTCCGTCCGGCAGGCGCATCGACCCGCTCCAGCGCTCGTCCGGCGTGCGGAACCGGAACGAGCCGTCCGGGCTCGACGTCGCGCGCGCGGAGATCGAAGGCACGTCGTTTTCGATCATGTCGAGCGCGCGAAACACGTCGGCGGTTGCTCGCGACAGTCCAGCCGGCGCGCTGTCGGCCTTCAGCTCCAGCTCGACGCGCGAGGCGGGTTCGCCGTCCTCCATCGAGACCCGGCCGGACAGCTCGCCGCCGCGCGCGAGTTCGAGCGTGCGCTCGCCCGGGCCGGGCTCGAGCATGAAGTGCTGCGGCCATGCGGCTTCGTCGCGGACGAAGAGGTCGCCGACGCTCGCGATCGGTGCGAGCTCGCAGCGTCCATCGGCGTCGGTGCGCGTACTGGTCACCTTGCCGTCCGCGCCGAGCAACGCGACGAGCACGCCGGCGGCCGGCCCTTCGGCTTCGCGCACGACCTGGAGGAGGAGTCGGTCGGTTCGCACCGACGCGTCGCGCGACTCGACGAGACCGACCGCGGCCATGCGCGCGCGCTCGTCGGCCGGCGAGTCCGGAACGCCACGGACGTCCGACATCGAGAGCGAGCTCCCGATCTCCGCCGAGTCGAGGCGCGAGTCGTCGCGACCGCTCGTCGCGACCCCGACTCCGATCCCGAGGACGACCAGCAGCGCGAGGAGGACAGCGATCTTCTTCGTCGACATCACGACCCCCACGGTCAGCGCGCCGGCGGACGCGACTCGGACTTCCCGGCCGGCATGGCGCACGACCTCGGCCCGGACCGCGCCGAGCCCGCGCGTGCCGGCGAGCTGCGCGAGGGCGCCGAGCGCGAACCCTGCCGGCAGCAAGCGCCGCAACCGCTGCAATCCCCGATGGATTCGCATGTGCACGGTGTCGGGCCGGCGACCGAGCTCGCGCGCGATCTCGACCGCGCGTCGGCCGTCGAGCAGCAGTGGCACGAGCACGTCGCGATCGGACGCGGACAGCCGCGCGAGCGCACGCGTCAACGCCTCGGACAGCTCGCGCGCCGCGACGGCGTCGGACGGATCCTCGACCGCACGCGCTTCGAGCCGGTCCGGCTCGATGATTCGCGCACGTGCACGCCGCGCGACGCTCGCCTGCACGAGCAGGATCCCGGTCAGCCACGGAGACAGCTCGCGCGTCGCGTCGAACGTCGCGCGCTTCTCGATCGCCGCGAGGAACGTCGCCTGGACGAGGTCCTCCGCCTCGGACGCGTCGCGCCTCAGGTGCCGCGCGACACGTCGCAACGCCGGCGCCGTCTCGTCGAACACCGCGCCGAGCGCGTCCACGTCGCCCTGGACGCGGAACCGTTCGAAGAGGAACTCGAGCCTACGATCGGACATCGCAGCCATATCAACACGGGCACGCGATTCCTCACCGGGATCCGAGAATCGTGGGAGCCCTCGCTATCAGTCGCCGAACACCCAGGAGACGAATCCCCACGGATCCGTGATGGTCAGCACGATCAGGCTCGCCGAGGTCAGGGAGTACGCGATCACCGTTCCTCTTACGATCGGGCGTCACACAGCGCTCGAGAGCACGAGGAGGCCCGGCGTTACCAGGATCCCGAGCGCACTCGCCGCCCACAGGCAAGCGAGCCACATGCGCGCGGGGTCGTACGTGGAGGCTTGCGGGCCGCCGATGAACTCGAGGAACCGGCGGGGATCCATGCGGACCGGACTCGGAGGCTCCCCGCAGTCGATCCAGGCCGTCGCCACGAGCGTGACGAATCCAGCGAGCGACAGCGCCGGTATCCACGCGAGCGCAAAGGCGAGCCCGTGCAGGCACGCGGCGGTGCACGATCGGAACTCGACGCGCCCATGCCGCACCTCGCTCGCTATCAGGAACGTCGTGATTCAGAGGGTCGGCAACAGCGCGAGACCCAGGAAGCTCAGGAAGGCAGTGATGTCGAATCCCACGCCGCCTAGCCACCGCGCGGCTGCGAAACGGTGCACGCCGGCTCGAATTCGAGCGCGGATCAGCCGCTGTTCGCGATCGATCCGACGCTCTCCGCCGGCGGCATCTGGCTCGCGCGGTAGGCCTCCATCAGTCCCTCGGCGATCGACAGCGCACCTTGCAGCGACGCCCCGGCTTCTTGCACGGCGCCCGACAGTTCGCCCGCGTTCAAAGGCTTCTCCGTCGCCCGTTGCAGCGACGCGGCTTGCTCGCGCAACCGCTCGAGCAACGCGCGGAACTCGATCGACGGTTCGGTCGGTCGCTGGTTCGCGACCTGTGTGAGGTCGGTGACGGAGCCCTGGACGGCGCTCAGAGGTTGGATGGGTCGGAGGTCGTTCATGGCATCACCTCAGGTAGTCGAGCAACGATGTTTGTAGCAGGCGCGCACCGGTCGATTGCGCCAGCTCGAGCGATTGCTGCGCCCGTGTGAACGCGAGGATCGCCTCGGCGATGTCGATGTCCTCGACCTGCGACAGACGACCGGCGACGGTGAGTTGTTGGTTCGACAGACGCTCGTCGGTCGACGCGAGACGCTGCGTCGATGCGCTCGCGCGCCCGATCCCCGTGAGGATCGCGTCGTGGTTTCGGATCAGCTCCGAGAGCCGCGCGTCCATCCGTGCTTGCGTCTCGTCGAGCGACAAGTTCCCGTCGTTGCGCAGGTCCTCGATGATGCCGTCGATGGCCGAGAAGACGTCGGATGTCCCTTCGAACTGCGCGACGTCGCGAGTCGCGCGCACGACGGCCGTGGTGTCGACGCGCAGGATCGCATCGGTCGTCGGGTCCACGAGCTCGAACGCGGTCGCGGACGGATCGATCGCGACGAAATCGCCGGATCCAGCGCGAATCGAACCGGTTCCCGTCATGGTCGCGGTCGAGCTCGTTCCGTCGAAGCCGCGCGCGTCGATGTGGATCACGGCGCCGTTCTCGTCGCGCACCAATACGTCCGCGGCATTGGGATCAGCCACGTCCGGGAGATGCACCAACGGTCCGTTTCCGAAACGCACGGTGCCGGCGGTCGCGTCGACCACGAGGTCGCGTGAACCGAGGAACGAATCGGTCGAGCCGCCGTTCACGAGCACCATGCCCGATCCCGGAGTGCCGCTCGTCGCATCGTGACGAACGTCGATGTTCACCCATTCCTCGCCTTGACTCGGTGCGTTGCCGACTGCGACGCCGCTGAGCCCCGAGATCGAGAGGCCGCGCGGATCACGGGCTTGGAAGAGATCGGATCCGGGCACGTTGATCGGGACTTCGACGCCGAGACCGAGGATCACGCTGTGGAGGTCGTCGTTGCCGCGGTACGAGACCTTGCCGTCCGCACCCGGCGTGAAGGGCTTCGCGTTGCTGGCCGTGCCGCCGAACAGGTATTTCCCGTCGAAACTAGTGTTCGCGACGTCGAGCAGGCTCGCTTTGAGCGACGCGATCTGATTCGCGAGCCCGTCACGATCGCTGCCGTTCATCGTCGCGGACAATCCTTGGACCGCGAGCGCGCGGATCTGGCCGATCAGTTCCTGTGCCGAGTCCAGGGCCGAGTTCGCACTGTCGAGATAGGGCCGCGAGGTAGCGGCTGTCTCGCGCCATCGCGCGACGAGCGCCTGCTCGCCGCGTAGATCGATCGCGAGGGAAGCGCCGACCGGATCGTCCGATGGGCGCTGGATGCGCTTGCCCGACGAGGCTTGTCCTTGAGCGCGCACCACCTCCGAGAGGCGGCGTTCGAGGGTCGCTTGAACGATCCCGAAGAGTGCAGCGTGCGTGGGTCTCAGAGGCATGGCGGCTAGAGGAGTCGGAGGATCTCGTCGTTGAGTGAGTTCACGACTTGGATGTATTTGGCCGAAGCTTGGTAGGCCTGCTGGAAACGCAGCATGTTCACGAGTTCTTCGTCGACGTTGACGCCCGAGCGCGCATCGCGTTGCGCGACGAGTCCGTCGTGCAATGCGCGTTCGGTGTCCATCGCGAGCTCGGCGGATGAGCGCTCGAAGCCGATGTCGGCGGCGACGGACCCGATGAACTGCACGGGCGAGGAGCCGGCCAGTCCATCGAACGACCCTTCCGACACGGCAAGCATCGCGCTCAACGACCCACCATCGCCGTCGGCGCCGGTCGCGCTGGCCGCGAAGAAGCGCGGGTCGTCGAGGATGCGCGCCGACACTGCGATGTCGTTCGCGCTACTGCCTTCGAAGAGCGAGTTCATGCCCAATGCGGCGAGCACGTTGGCCGTGTCACCGTCGGCCACCGCGTGCAGCTCGAACGAGTCGCTGTTCGTGATCGCGCCGAGTCCGAAGCTTGCTTTCAGGCCGTTTCCTAGATCGAGCTCGGTGCCCGGAACGTAGCCCGCTCCGACGTCGAGCGTCGCGAGGCGGTCGCCGCTCTGATCGAACACGTCGACGAGCAGGTTCGCGGTCGCACCGACGTCGCCGGCCGATCGCGGTCGGAACGTCAGGTCCGACGCGGCCTCGCCGGCGTAGCGACCCGTGATTCCGACGGTCGAAGCACCGATCGTTCCCGACGTTGGAAAGCTGCGTGCCGCGAAATCGAAGCCGTAGCCCTCGGCCGCGCGCAGGCTCAGGAACCCGTCACCTTCGATGACGGCCGTCAGTTGTGGTATCCCGTTGAGCGCGCTGACGACGTCGCCGACGGTGGTTTCCTCGGCGTCGATGTCGATCTGAACGGTCTCGATGTCGCCGGTGACACGATCGGTCACGCTGATCGAGAGTTGACCGTCCTGGATGTCGAACGGAAGTCCCGATTCGGACAGCAGCTCGTCGTCGTACGCTCCATCACCGTCGCCGTCCGTGATCGCGTGCGTGCTCTCGAGCGAACGAAACGGGCCGTTCGCGGGAACACCGGTCGAATGCGCCTTGTTCACCTCGTGCACGAGCGTCTTCGCCAGAGCGTTCAGCTTCTCGATCTGCTGCGGCAAGACCTCGTTGACTTGCTCGAGGAACGCGGCGATCGACCCCCCCGTCGGCCGCAGGGTCTGATCTGAGCCGCGCACATGCAGGATCGATTCGCCCTGTTTCGAGACGGTGCTCTCGAGTTCGAAGTTGCGCGTGCTCGACACGAGGATTTGCCCGCGAGTGGACACTGCGATCGATCCGTCGTGGCGTTCGACCACGTTGACGTCGATCAAGTCCGAGAGCGATCGGAGGGTCTCGTCCCGCGTGTCGCGCAAGTCGTTCGCCTGGTTGCCGCCCAACTCGGCGGCCGCGATCGCGCGGTTCAGGGTCGCGATGTCGCGCGTGAAAGTGTTCACCTGCTTCACTTGAGCGCCGAGACGCGCGTCGGCGTCCTTGCGGAGCTTCTGAAAGCCGGTCTCGAGCGCACGGAACCGATCCGCCATGTCGACGCCGGCGCGCAACGCGTCCTGGCGCAACACCGGATCGCCTGGGTTCGCGGAAAGGCGCGAAACGCCGGTGAAGAAGCCCGACACTGTGCTCGAGAGCGACCCCGACCCTGGTTCGCCCATGAGCGATTCGATGTCGGACAACGTCGATGACTTCGCCTCGAGGCGACCGAGGAGGCCGCGCTGCGAGAGGATGCGCCGATCGACGAGGAGATCGCGGACGCTGACGATGTCCTCCGCGCGCACACCCGTTCCGACGAGCCGGCCAGCGAACCTCTGCGTCGGGCCAGCGCTGATGAGGACGCTCTGCCGCGAGTAACCCGGCGTGTTCGCGTTCGCGATGTTGTGGCCGACGGTGTCCAGCGCGGTTTGCGCCGCGAGCAGACCTTCGATCCCGATATTGAGCGCGATGCTGGACATGGATCAGGCCTCCGCGTCGACGAGTGAGCCGCGCCCGAGCGGCGCTCCCGAAGGATCCGGTGAGAGGTATCTGCCGAGCGCTTCCTCGACGAGGCTCGCATGGCCGCGCACGAGTGACGCGACGTGCCGGCTCTTCTTCAAGGATGCGGCGCACCGCGCGCGCAGCTCCGTGCGACGTGCTGCGAGCGTGCGTCCGCGAGCACCCAGTGCTGTCGCGACGTCGCCGACCCGCGACGTCGCAGGCAGTTCGAGCGCCCGAGTCAGCTCCGAGAGGGTCGCCGCTCGTTTCGTCGCGCGCTCGATCTCGCGGTGAACTTGGAGTTGCAGCTCGTTGGAGGCCAGGGTCAACGCATCGACGTCGCGCGCCGCGATCGCCTGCTCCTGGCCATCGAGAAGAGCGATCTGGGCGTTTTTCGCCCCGATTTCCGCCTGGAGATTCGCCTCCAAGGCGAGGACGAGATTCGTGATGCTCACGGGATGTCTCCGGCCGCCTTGGCCTTGCGCTCGAGGCTTTCCTTCAACACGCCCTCGATGTGGAGCGCGTCGCGATCCGCCAGCGACTGACCGACGTGCTGGTCCAACCAGCCGCCGTACACGTCGCCGTCCGGCCCCTTGCCGAAGAAGCCGTCGCCGAGCGTGCTACGCATCTCCTTCACGAGGAGCGTCGCGAGCAGTGCTTCGAACCGCGACGCCGCTTCTTTCGGATCGCCCTGGGCGACCGCCGAGGGATCCAACGAGCGCGACGTGTTCGTCGTCAGAGGATTCAGTTGGATGCGTTCCATCACATCCTCCGGATCTCGGCCTCGAGGAGGCCGCCTTGTGCCATCGCTTCCAGGATCGAGACGAGCTCGCGCGGCGTCGCGCCGAGGATGTCGAGCACTTCGACGACGTCGCGCAACGTCACCGCCGCCGGGATCATCACGAGTCGACCGGCTTCTTCCTGGACGTCGACTTCCGTGCGCGGGGTCACGACCGTTTGTCCGGCCGAGAACGGACCCGGTTGGCTCGTGACCGGAGACTCAGCGATCGTCACGGTGATCGACCCGTGCGCGATCGCGCCCGAGCGCAGACGAACGTTGCCTCCGAGCACGATCGTGCCGGTTCGTTCGTTCACGACGACTCGCGGCGTGACGTCGACCAGGACCTCGCGCGTCAGGAGGCCGTGAACGAAGGCCACGAGATCACGCTCGGGCAGGTCCATCGGCACTTGGACTTCGACGGATCGTCCGTCGGGCAACGCGAACGCCGAACCCGGGAACACTTCGTTCACCGACTCAGCGATGCGCACGGCGTTCGCCAGACCGTCGCGTTCGGCGAGGAGGTCGAAGTGGACGAGTCCGTTCTCGCTGACGATGGAGGTCTCGACCTCGCGCTCGACCTTTCCACCGCCGGGCAACGTACCGACGGTCGTGTGGTTACGCGTGGCGCTTCCCGCTTGACCGGATGCTTGGAATCCACCGACGGTAACCGGACCCGACGCGGTCGCGTACACGGTTCGACCCGTTGCGTCCGTGAGTTCGGTGAAGAGGAGCACACCGCCGACCAAGCTCACCGCGTCACCGATCGTCGACACGGTCACGTCGAGCTTGCGTCCCGCTTTCAGACCAGCGGGAAGTTGCGCTTCGACCTCCACGACCGCGATGTTCTTCGAAGCGAGCTCCTGCACGTCGACGTGCAGATTGCGCGTGAGGAGCAAGTTCTGGAGCAGCTTCTTGGATGCGTCGATCGAGTCACCGGTTCCGGCGAGACCCACGACGAGTCCGATGCCGGACACGTTGTTCTCTTCCAGACCACGTACACCGACCAGGCGGTCGATACGCGATCGGAAATCGGCGCCGGCATCGACGGGCACGCGCGCCGGCGTGGGAATTCCAGCCTCGTAGACAGCACGCGAGACCGTGTCCGGTTGACGCGGAGCTTCCACGCCGCCGGTCAGGAGCTTCACGTTCGGCGCCGTTCGAGTCGGTGCCTGCTGCGGAGCCCACAAGGAGAGCGCGGTGATGAGGATCGTGATCAAGGTTTCACTCCGTGTTGCTTCGCGGATCAGAACGGCCAGAGCCAGTCGAGGGTGTCGTGCACGATCCCGCCCAATCCACGGCGGTTCGTGCCGTTGGTCAGCGGGCCTTCACCGCGATAGGAAACACGCGCGTTCGCCACCAACTCCGACGCCACCGAGTTGTCGCCCTTCAAGTCGTACCGGCGGACGATGCCGCCGAACTCGATGAACTTCGTTTCCTTGTCGATGCGGATCTGGCGTCGACCTTGCAATACGAGATTGCCGTTCGGGAGCACGTCGACGACGGTCGCGGTCAAGCGCGCCGTGAACTTGCCCTTCTTCGTGTAGTTCGCCGCGCCGTTGAACTGATCGTCGGACGAGGCCCCCAAGCGCGGCAGCGTGCTGAACGCGTTGGGCTTCACGTCGAAGTTTCGCAGTTGCCAGTCGACGGACGACTTCTTCGCGATGTCGCTCGACTCCTCGTTCTTCAGGTCCTGCGTCTCCGACACGATGATCGTCACGAGATCGCCGACCTTGTAGGCGATCTTGGAGGCGATCGGAGAGATCGGCCCTTGGCTGACGGCGTAGATGGAACCTCGACGGACTTGCGCACCGGCTTCGCCACCGACCAGCGTGGCGACGATGACGAACAGGACGGTGATCATGAACTTCTTCATCGTTCGTTCCTCGGTGAGCTGGCCATGTCGACGCGGACCAAGCCGCGTTCGACGACGATCCCGACGAGGCGCCGCTGCCCTTCGCCGGATTGGACTTCCACGCGATCTCCGCGCGCACCTTGGCCGCGTGCCACAGCGCGACAACGAGCACGCAACGCTCCGCGGACGACCTCGAGTTCGACCAGGTCTCCGCTCCGCACGAGCGGGTCGCGGCGCACGTCGAACTCCGTGATGCGCGCACCCGCCGCGATGTCGCGCGCAGAGGTCGCGCCGAACAATGCTTCAGGTTGGGCAGAGCGCGGGCCCGCGCCGTCGACTCGCGTGCGCTGCAGCGACCAGCACGCGGCCTCGACTGCCTCGCCTCGACGCAGATCGCGCGTGGCCACGGGCAGTTCGTCGAACAGCTTCACGTCGAGCGCGATCCACACCGTTTGGACGCGCGTTCCGTCGATGCGCACGTCGACGGGAACGTTCCAGGAACCCGGTTGTGCTTCGCGCCGTCCGAGGTCGACGTCGACCTCGCGTCGGCGCTCCGCCAGCGGCACGAGCAAGTCGCTCGCACCGCGCACGAGGTCCATTTCCACGTCGCGCCCCGCGAAGAGAGTCACGAGCGCTTTGCGCGCGGCGTTCTCGAGCTCCACGCCCGCGACTTTCTCGGACTTGGCGGTAGCGCGACACATTGCGGCGCCGCCCAGCGAGACGGCGACGCCCGCCGCTCGCACGAGCGCGGCGACTTCTTCGCGTCGTACTCCGCGCACGCTGCCGGACGCCGGGGCCGGACCGAGCGTCAACTCGGACAACCTTCGCGTGGCATCGGCGTCCACCCCGCGGATGTCCGCGATCTCGGCCAGCTCGACGGTCGTGCCGACGATCTGGGCTTCTGCTCGCAAGTTCACGGTCCCGGAGACGGAACCGGAGAGAAGTGTGCTGATGACGAATGCGATCATCGAGTGTGCTCAGCGAATCAGTTGGTTGGTCTGTTGGAGCATTTCGTCGCCGACCCGGATGGCGCGGCTCGAAACCTCGTAATTGCGTTGCGCGAGGATCAACCCGACGAGTTCGTCGACCACTTGCACGTTGGAGCGCTCGCGGAAGCCCTGCTTGAGAGTGCCGGCGCCGTCGCGACCGGGCGTGCCTTGGATCGCTTGCCCCGAGCCGCCGGTTTCCGAGTAGAGGTTTCCGCCGCTTGCTTTCAGGCCGCCGGCATTCGGGAAGCGGAAGAGCGGGATCTGACCAAGTTGTGCAGGCGTCGGAGACGAAGCGAGCTGCGCCGACACCGTTCCGTCCTCGCCGAAGCTGACCGCGACCGCGTCGTTCGGGATCTGGATGCGCGGCTCCAGGAAGTAGCCCTCCGCCGTCACGAGCGATCCGTCGACGTCGCGGTGGAAACCACCGTCGCGCGAGAAGCGGAGTTCGCCGTTGGGCAGGCGCACTTGGAAGAATCCGTCACCTTGGATCGCGATGCCGAGCGGATTCGGCGTCGGCTCCATTTCGCCTTGCTGGAAGATCTTGGTCGATCCGGAGACCTCGGTGCCCGTGCCGAATTGAAGGCCCGTCGGATCGCGCTGACCTTGCGCGGTCGTCGCACCTGGCTCGCGCACGGTCTGGTACAGCAACGCGCGAAAGCCGAGCTCGCTTTTCTTGAAGCCGGCTGTGTTCGCGTTGGCGATGTTGTTCGCGATCGTATCGACTTGCGCCTGTTGGGCTTTCATGCCCGAGGCGGCGGTCATCATGGCACGGATCATCTGAGTGGTTCCTTGGGATGGCTCTAGCGCGGCTGATTCAGCCGACGGTACGACTGCTCGATCGTGCGCATCGCGGTCGCGGCGCTCTCGACACTGCGTTGGATCGTGATCAAGGCGACGAGTTCATCCATCGCCTCGACGTTGGAGTTTTCGACGTTGCCCTGACGCACGGACGCTTTCGACGGCACTTCGCGCGCGTCTGGTGCTGCTCGCCAGCGACCTTCGCCCACGGGTCGCAGGCTGGTTGCATCCTCGAGATCGACGATGTCGAGCTGTCCGACGACCGTCTCGCCTTGGCGGACGCGGCCATCGGAACCGACGACGACGGTCTCGCCAGCCGTGCGAAGGGTTCCGCGCGATCCTTTCCAAGCGACGGGATGTCCGGCCTGGGTCACGAGCGCGCCGCGATCATCGAGACGAAACGACCCGTCGCGTGAATAGGAGCGCCCATCGGGCGACTCGATCGCGAACCAACCGCTGCCGTCGAGAGCGAGGTCGAAAGGATTGCCTGTCGACTCGAGCTGACCCTGCGACATGTCAGGCGCGCTTCGCGTCGCGACTTGCGTGGCGTTCGCGCGCGTCGACTTCAGCGCGTGCGTGAAAGTCAACTCGCGCTTGAAGCCGCGCGTAGAGATGTTCGCGATGTTGTTCGCGACCGACTCGAGGCGCTTCTCTCCCGCCCGCATCGCGGCAGCAGCGTGTGATAGGCCGGCATCCATGCGCGCCCATCAGGCAACGGTCGTGCCACGACGCGAACACGTGTCTTCGATGCCTCCTGCGCGGCCTGAGATGCATCGTGTCGAGCACGACGGGCGTTCTGTTCGTGGCGGCGGAAAGGAACGCGCGCCATTAGCGCGCGCAGCGGTTCGAGCGTCCCACAACTATCTCGATGGCCTCGCTACGGCCGTCTTGCGAAGAATCACTCAAGTCGTGCGGCCGTCAGCCGATAGTGATGGCATGAACATCCAACGCCACAACCCGGTGTCCGCTACGAAGCCGGTGCAAGCCATTCAAGCCCCGGTCAAGAAGGCCGACTCGCGCGAAGTGGTGTCGAGTGCCACCGCAGACGTCACGAAGCCGACGGTCGAGAATCCGTCGGCCAGCACAGGCCATTCGCGCCTCGAGGCGTTCGGCAAGAAGATCGAGGCGCGGTTCGACAACGCGATGTCTTCGAACAACCTCAGCCCGCGCCAGCATGAAGCGCTCGAGAAGGAGCGCGATCGCTTCCACTCCATGCTCGCGCGTTTCGAAGCGGCCTACATGGACGGCGCCGAGAGCGGCAAGATGGACAAGGCCAGCGGGATGCAGAAGCTTCTCGCGGAGTTCGCCAAGAACGTGAATCACATCGTCGGAGGGAACGGCGCTGGTACGCCGACGGACAAGGGAGTCGAGGTGCCCACCGCGCTGACGCAACGCGGCGAGGGGTCGAGTCGCCGCGGCATCGACATCGTCGGCTGATCGCCTCACAGCACGAACGCGACCCAAGAAGTCCATCGCACGGCATCGCCGGCGGTGGACTTCGCGCGTTCGTCTCGTGACCTGAAGCAGCCTGACATATCGCAGCTGACAACGACGGTTGGTGCATCCAGTCTTGCTACGAATGCTGGCCAATCGCGCTGTCGAGCGCACTGCTCCCGGCCGCTAGTGGGGTGATTCCGAAGTTCGCGGCATAACGCGCCTTCCTGGCTAGGCGCGCTGACGACGCGGGTTCGCTGCATCCCTCGGAGGAGGCGCAACGACGCCAGGGAGGCGCGGGCGGCCCGACTTCGGCTGCGTACTTCCAACTCACCCCACTAGTTTCATCGCCGACCTCTGCGATCTTTTCGCATGCGGAAAAGCGCGACGGAAAACCACGCAGCGGCTTGCCCGGCGGATCCATCGAGGCTCTGTGGATGCGGTTGACGGACATGGCACCATCCTTGCTTGCTCGCGGGCGATGATCACGTCCAGCACGCCCGCATACCCCGGCTCCACGCCGAGCGTCGACCCACGCAGCGGTGCGCGCACGGAGCACGGCGGCGAGTTCCGCGAAGAAGTGGCGCGCGGCCGTGCACGGGAACGAACGGGTGAGCGGTCTGTCGTTGCCACTCGATCCTCCGCAGCGCAACGCTCGTCCGCGGATGATGAAGCGACGCACGACGTGCCGAGCGAGCGCGAAAGCGTCCAAGACGACGCGACGGACGACAGCTCTGCGCCGACCAGTGTGAATGATGGTGACACGCTCGATTCTGAGCCGAACGCCGATCATGTCGGTGAAGTCGATCCGCAACGATCCGCAGTGGTCGCGAGTGTTGCGCGACGCGTCGGGTCCAGAGACGCCGCCTCACCGCAAGCTGCGAAGGCCGAGTCCGACCCCGTCGTCCCGAGCACGCCGATCCTCTCCACCGCGGCAATCGAGATGCTCGCTGCGACGCACGGCCTCGAATCGCGCATGCTGGCGTTGTTTTCGGCCGGCGATGACGTCGCGCCCGCGAACCAGGCGCTGAAGGCTGCTACGACGCCCATCACGATGGTCGGTGCAACCCCGTCACCCGCATCCGTCGAGGCCGCCATCTCGATCGTGGATCCAAGCGCCCACGGTGGTTCGGAACTCGTGCGCACCGATTCGGCATTGCGCGTGTCGAGCGAGACCGGGTCGCCCGCGATGGCACATCTCGCTGGCCGTAGCGCGCCGACCGCGGACATCTCCGGGATCCCACCGGCCCCGGTTCCGCGCCTTTCACCGGCGGAGCTCCCACAGTTCTTCGAGACCCTCCAAGTCCGTGTCGACGGCGCTCTCGGCAACGCGTTCGTCGAACTCGAACCGCCGGAACTCGGCCGACTCACGGTCGAACTGTCATTGCAGCCCGATGGAGGCGTGCGCGCTGACGTGCGCGCCGAGAATCAGGACGGATTCGCTGCGCTGGGAGCGCGCCTCCAAGAGATGCGCACGGCGCTGCTCGATCGCGGATTCACGTCGGCGGACGTGCAACTCTCGTTCGGCCTCGGTGAGCGCGAAGCGCACCGCGAATCCGATTCGAAGTCGCCCCGACGCTCGCACCAAGAATCGAATCGAGAACTCGACGCCGAGCGCGTGCTCGCACTCGCTACATCCGGCGGCAGATCCATCGACGTGTGGGCCTGAACGAACACCGAAACCTCGAGCAAGGAAGAACTCACCATGGAACTGACCGGAATTTCGAGCAACGAGCCCATCACCGGCGCCGCTTCGACAGCTCCCTCGAGCGCGCTCGACAAGGACGCTTTCCTGAAGCTCCTCGTCACCCAAGTGCGCAACCAGGATCCGCTGGAACCGCAGGGCAGCACGGAGTACGTGGCACAACTCGCGCAGTTCAGCTCGCTCGAGCAGATGCAGAACCTCAACGACAACATCGTCGGGCTCGCTCTGCTGCAGCAGAACAACGCGCTGATGTCGCAGCTCACGCAGTCGAGCGCGCTGATCGGTCAGAACGTCGAATGGACCAACCCCGAGACTGGCGAAGTACACAGCGGTGCCGTGACGTCCGTGAAGCTACAGAACGGGCTGGCCCTGCTCGAAATCGACGGCGAAGACGTGCCGCTCGGCAACGTGACGCAAGTCCTCGGGCCGGCGGTCGACGATCCGGCTGCGGGCGGCGCGGGTGACTCGGAGTCGGGCGACACCACCGATGCCGGCACCGATACGAACACCGACTCCGAGTCGAGCTCGGACACCAACGCCTGAGCGCGGACGCACGGACGAACCACCCCCACTCACGAAACAGGACACGACATGAGTTCCTTCTCCACGTCTCTCAGCGCGCTCAAAGCTCACCAAGATTGGATCGAGGTTATCGGCAACAACCTCGCGAATGCGAGCACTACAGGCTTCAAGGGTTCGTACGCGACGTTCTCGGACCAGTTCAGCCGCACGCTCCGCTACGGATCTGCACCGGGCTCCGGGCTCGGCGGCACGAACCCGACCCAGCTCGGCATGGGTGTGCGCGTCGCAAACGTCGGCCGCATGTTCGAGCAAGGCTCGATCACGACGACCGGACGTGTGTTCGACATGGCCATCGAAGGACGTGGGTTCTTCGCGCTCACCGACGGCTCGCGATCGATGTTCACGCGCGTCGGCACGTTCGGCCTCGACGCATCCGGCAATCTCGTGGATCAGCGCTCGGGCCTGCGCGTCCAAGGGGTCGGCGGCTCACCGATCACGATCGATGCGAACGCGCAGCTCGCCCCGCGCACGACATCGGCGATCTCCATCACCGGCAACTTGCCGAAGGTCGTGAACGGGCCCAAGCCCGAAATCCTCGCGAGCCCCGAACTCAGCTCGGGCACGCAAGCCACTGTGCCGGGAACGATCGCCGGCCCCTTCACCATCCCTGCTGGCGAAACGTGGACGCTGCGCGTCCGCGTCAACGGAGGATCTCCGCAGACGGCTTCCGTCACGAGCACGACGGGCATCGTCACCGCGTCCGAAGTCGCCACTGCGATCAACGGTCTGACCGGCGTGACGGCGATCGTGAACGGTGCCGGCAACGTCGTGGTCGCCAGCGACGCGAAGGGACTCAGCGCCACGATCAAGATCGATCCGGGCGCGTCGGGCTTCGACCTCTCGTCGGTTGCCGGACTCTCGAACGCGTTCACGCGCGGCACCGAGGACGAGGTGACGTCGACCACGGACCTCAGCGAACTCGTCGCGAACGATGTCGCTTACCAAGACGGCGACGTGATTCAGATCGGCGGCGTCGATGCCGACGGCACGGCGATCTCGACGAGCTTCGTATACGGCGCAGCGAACGACGGCACGACCGTCCAAGAATTCGTCGCGCACCTCGACGGCATCTTCACGGCCTCGACGGTCGAACTCGACGACGCAGGTCGCATCACCGTGACCGCCGACGAAGCCGGAGAAGCAGGCATCGTCCTCACGCTCGACGATGCGAGCGGAAACGTCGGACGAACGGACTGGAACGACTACTCGCTCGCGACGACGCAGCAAGGCACCGACCCCGACGTCGTCACGACGGCGACCGAGGTGTACGACGCCGCTGGAGTCGCGCACGTGATGACGTGGTCCTTCGAACGCCAAGCCGATGCGTCCTGGACCGCGACGGCTTCAATGGATGAGGAAGACGGCGCCGTGCTCTCACCGCCGATCACCGACATCCGCTTCGGGGACGACGGCACCCCGCTCGGATTCTCCGGCCTCGAAACCGAAGTCTCGGTCCAGTTCGCCGGTCAGAGCGGCGGGCAAACCGTCGAGCTCGACTTCGGCTCCGACGGCGAGCTCGGCGGGCTCACGCAGTTCGGCTCCGACGGCGACGCGCTCGTGATGGAGCAAGACGGCTACGGCGTCGGCGACTTGACCTCCGTGAGCGTCGACCAATCCGGCTCGATCCTCGGCTTCTACTCCAACGGTCGAACCGAAGAGGTCGGCCAACTCGCGATGGCCACTTTCGCGAACCCCGAAGGCCTCACCGATCTGGGCAGCGGCATCTTCATGATGGGCGCGAACAGCGGCGATCCCGTGATCGGCGAAGCCGGCGCGAACGGCTCGGGTCGCATCCTTGGCGGATCCCTCGAAGGATCCAACGTGGATACGGCGGAGCAGTTCGTGCGACTGATCGAGGCGCAGCGGGGGTATCAGGCGAATGCGCGGGTGGTGACGGCGCAGGACGAGATCTTGCGCGAGACGGTCAACATGACCTAACCGAGAAACTGACCCAGTTGGCTGTCCTTTTCGCGCGAGCGGACACCTAGCGTCCGCTCGTCCGAGCGACCTCACGAAGCGTCCGGCAGCCGATCCACCCACTCCAAGAGCTCACGCGGCCTGATCCTCCG
>Ga0163152_10000256_pt1 | contig 95904 bp, 63 predicted proteins | sample OliLakLV19MP8IB2_FD_148635 | JGI IMG/M metagenome (GOLD analysis project Ga0163152, IMG submission 148635) | Freshwater microbial mat bacterial communities from Lake Vanda, McMurdo Dry Valleys, Antarctica - Oligotrophic Lake LV.19.MP8.IB-2 | ecosystem: Environmental > Aquatic > Freshwater >...
GACAAGCTCAGGGACCCGGTATATTTTACGCGTAGACCAATTCGTATTAGATGACTTTCCTCTTTCGCCCATTCACCCTTTTCCCTTCGACAAGCTCAGGGACCCGGTATGTTTTAAGCGTAGACCAATTCGTATTAGATGACTTTCCTCTTTCGCCCATTCACCCTTTTCCCTTCGACAAGCTCAGGGACCCGGTATGTTTTACGTGTAGACCAATTCGTATTAGATGACTTTCCTCTTTCGCCCATTCACCTTTTTCCCTTCGACAAGCTCAGGGACCCGGTATATTTTATGCATAGACCAATTCGTATTAGAAGACATTTCTCTTTCGCCCATTCACCCTTTTCCCTTCGACAAGCTCAGGGAGCCAGTATGTTTTACGCGTAGACCAATTCGTATTAGAAGACATTTCTCTTTCGCCCATTCACCCTCTTCCCTTCGACAAGCTCAGGGACCCGGTATATTTTACGCGTAGACCAATTCGTCTTAGATGACATTTCTCTTTCGCCCATTCACCCTTTTCCCTTCGACAAGCTCAGGGAGCCAGTATATTTTATGCATAGACCAATTCGTATTAGAAGACATTTCTCTTTCGCCCATTCACCCTTTTCCCTTCGACAAGCTCAGGGACTCGGTATATTTTACGCGTAGACCAATTCGTCTTAGATGACTTTCCTCTTTTGGCTTTCCTATTGCTTCAACTCCACCACTCCATACGCCCTGGCTTCCCCGCCTATATTTCTCAACACATTTCCACTCACACCAGTCGCATCAAATTTGACATGGTGCAAATGCAGATTACCCTGATTTTGAATGATGTTGGTGCATGCACCTGTGAAGAATAAGTCGTGCAAGTGCACAGTATTTCCGCTATTGATCACTATCCCTGCGCCGGTGACCACACAATTGACTCCGGCCTGTCCGGAAAGCGCATTGACCATAACAATATGCTTGTTGATGACCAGCTGACTCGTCAACTGGAGCGTAGCGCTAGCTGGCAATTTTAGTTTGATGGTATCACCCACATTCGCACAAGCAATCGCCTGACGTAAGGTGCCAAATCCGGAATCATAGGCATTGGTAATTGTTTTTACACATGGTGCCGGCACAAACTTGGACAGTAGCTTGACATAGGATCCTTGGTTGGAAATGGAAGTCTCTGTGACTTCCCATGAATTTTCAGGCCAGCTGGTGTTCCAGTCTTTATAGGATTTAAGGGAAGGTTGTAATTCAGGAGGGACGATATCCCCATTGTAGGAAGGATCCGGATGAAATTGTGGATTGAATCCACCGGGCTGATAGCCAGGAGCAGGGCCATAGAGCGACGTTACTGCATTGTCATATGCTGTACCGTGCGCAAACCAGCTATGGTACATTTCATTAGCCGGCTTTTCTGCCCCATAATCATACATATTGGTCAGCATCACCGTGCTGATCGGATTGAGGCCATGAAGGAAATTGACATATCCAACTGCTGCATTCCTATATAGCGATGTGTTTCCACTGATTTCATATTCTATGACGTTGTAAAATATAGAACCCGTATGTCCACGCGGACGATTGCTTCCCCAAACATTGTCATCGTTGTTCATAAAACCTCGGTAGGCACATGACGTATTGTTGATGGCAGGAAGAAGATGACTACTATTGTTCATCGAATTGGTGAAGGAAGAGCGGATGGCATTTTTAACGAAGATTGTAGCATTGGATAGGTCTGAATAATACAAGAGCAGGTCCTGAATAATGCTTTCCCATGGATACCAGAATCCCCACTGGAGTGGATGCATTTCATCATAATGATCGTCCACATAACTGCGGTATGTGGTTTGCCCGGTCAGTGCAAAGAGGAGGATGGCGGCACCTACCTGTGTTGACAATTGCTGGTATTCGTTCATTTCAGGATTGGCGCTAGAAAATCCTGCATTGTCGTAATACGAATAGGCGGGATTGGCGATCAGCCAGTTCCATGCATTTATGGCGGCCTGCTCAAGGGTATCCGCATAGAGTTGCATTGATGGTTGTCCTGAAAGATTGTAGGCTATGGCAGCAATCGCAAACATACTTGCCGCAGTGCGGGTCGACGAAGCTTGTGCCGGACCATACCTGCGCGCACCGATATCTGCGCTGGGTGGACTGGCTGCCGAGAAATCTGTAACAGATACTTTCATCAGCACAGAACCATTCGATAGCTGCATGCGGCGTAACCAATCAAGTTCCCATTTCACTTCATCTAACAGATCGGGAATACCATTGCCGGATTCCGGAATAGTATAATCATCCGTCCATACCTCCGGTCGCTCTATATATGCCAGACATAAATCATGGATAGGTTCGTACGCGAAGTTGACATACTTGTTGTAATCACCAGCATCAAACCAGCCGCCCTGCAATTGTTTTGAGGAACCGGGTACAGGATTGGTCACCAGTCTGCAGTCCAGGTCTTGTTGCGAACCGAGATGACTGGCTCCATCTGTCCAGTCAAAGGCATACTGAGCTGTTTTTGCAAAACCGGAACGCTGGAAATAAAACATCCGGACAGATTGCTTCAGGACATTTACATATACATCATCCTTGATATCGAAGGTGAAGGATCGTTTAGCATTGAGCGGATCGTAGATATAATAAGTGCCCGGAGTGGTGACTGAGGAGAAATCAAACCACCAGACAGCATCACCACTCTGGTCGTAGCTTGCACCTCCATGCCACGAATTTGCAGGACCTGACATCACCATGCTATTGTCGGCAGCTTTGACTACCTGAAGTGTCGCTCCTGGATTATAAAAATCACCTGCGGCATAGTCAAAGCCTGCAGTCGGGTTATTGACCACACAGATTTTCTGCACATCTGGAGGATAGCCAAACTGATCGATTTTAAGATGTTCGGTAACCGTGCCTGGCTGTGCAATTGCCTGACATACCAACAATAATAAGCCAATGGAAATGGTGTTTCTCATGGATATTGGTTTATAAAAATTCCAGGGGTGCCGTGCTTGGGAAGAAGTATGAAGATAAATAAAAACCAGAAAACAGGTTCTACTTTTAAAGAAAAGGGGGCTATTACGCATCTGCGAGACCACTACAAAATTCAAATTCTTCCATCATCATGGAAGTTACATTGGAGTAATTATTAAAATTTTCTATTATTGTATTGTATTTTAAAATATGGATATATTTGTCTTTAAATAATTAGCCAATAAAATCGAAATTCCAAATGAAAAGTCACTCCTTTAGCAAAATTGTCCTGCTGCTGGTTGTCATGGTTGCAGTATGGGCCACTTCCTGCAAAGAAGAGTCTCTTGTGAGCCCTGATGCACAACTGGTAGAATCCTATGATGCAACTCTCCCGCTAAGTTGGAACACATTATTTCTGGAGATAGACAGGTATTCTCCTGGCTACCGCCCACCTGCAGCAGCAAGGTTGCTGGCATACACCGGGCTTGCAGCTTATGAATCCGCGGTGCCTGGCATGCCAGAATATAATACACTTAGATACCAGTTTCAGGGACTCAATCTGCCGGTTGCAGATCTGGCAAAAGAATATCACTGGCCTGCCTCGATCAATGCGACCTATGCCACTATGTTCAGGCTTTTCTATCCGCACGTGTCTGCCCAGCACAAGGCCAAAATCACAGCACTGGAAAATCAATTCAATAAAGAATACCGTGCATCCGTAGGTGAGGAAGTTTTTACAAGATCTCAAGAATTTGGAGCAGCAGTCGCTGAGTCGGTATATGCATTCAGCGCCACGGACACCCCCGGACATGAGGCTTATTTAAATCCAAGACCTGCAAGTTATATTCCTCCGGCAGTAGGCCCCAACGGAGAGAAACTATGGCAACCGACATTTCCTGATTACACAGCAGCCCTGTTTCCATACTGGGGCGGGGTGAGAACTTTTGGTATGAATAGCACAGACCTCCTGGCCCAACCCCCAATTCCGTATAGCGAAGATGCGTCTTCCCTCTTTTACCAGCAGGCCAATGAAGTCAGGACGATTGTGAATCTGAACAACTTCACCACCCAATGGGTCGCTGAATTCTGGAGTGATGATATTTTCGAACTCACGTTTGAACCTGCGGCCAGACAAATCGCCATCGCCAATATCCTCGTCGACCAGGAGGATATACGTCTTGATGTAGCCTTGGAACTCTATGCTAAAATGGGCATGGCTTTATGTGATGTGGGTGTCGCCGTATGGAATTCAAAATATATCTACAATGTCATCCGCCCTATTGAGTACGTAAGGACCGTGATGGAACCAGGCTGGAACACGGCACTGAATAACCCGCTTAATAATGTCCAGAGCATGACACCGGAATTCCCTGCATACCCATCTGGCCACTCTGGTTTTGGTGGGGCCGGAAGCTCCGTAATGGCTGAAATCTTTGGTAACAACACCACATACACGGATGTCTGCCACAATGGGCGTATTGAATTTAACAGTACACCAAGAACCTACAACACCATTATGGAAGCAGGGGTTGAAAATGCATACAGCCGTCTCCCGTTGGGCGTTCATTTCCGGATGGATTGCGATGAGGGCTTGCGCCTGGGTTACCTGGCATCTAAACGTGTCAGTGAGTTGCCATGGCATAATTAATCAGATGCTTACCCGTATTGGTGGCTAATAAAAAAAAGAGGAATGGCCGAAACCATTCCTCTTTTTTCATTTAGGGTTCCCGATACTGCTTACCTTCTTACAATATTGTGGATGACGACCCTTGGATCCTTCATTTCACTGGCAAGTTCGGCTATCGTCTTATGGTCCAGCATATCGAGTAGTTGCGGTTTGATAATCTTATACTGGGAATGCATCGGGCATGGATTCTTTTCTGAACATTCCTTCAAACCCAATATACAGCCGGTGATAATCCCTTCATCCTCCAGCAGGGTGAGTACGTGAAGCAAAGATTTTTTTTTAGCCTGATCGGTCAGATAAAAGCCTCCGGTGGGGCCTGTGCTAGAGCTGATGAATCTATTGCCTCGAGTGAGCTTCTGTAGAATCTTTGCTGTAAATGATTTAGGCGAATCGATGGCTTCAGACAGTTCTGTAATACCGATTTTATAATCTACAGAACTCTTCTGGGCCAGGTATATAATTGCACGCAAGGCGTATTCTGTCGATTTGGAGAACATTCAATGATCTTTAACCGACAAAATAATTCATTTTTCTTAAGGGAACTGACTCGTTTTATTGGCTGGAAAGAAATAAAAAGCCCCGAACTCTTTTGCCGGGGCTAAAAAAAAAGAAATCACACTAATTCGACAAAAATTTTCGACTCCATAACTTTTGGTTTTGGAGAAAGTAATCATACCATTTCCTCTACAATTGGTTCGGGTTCCAGTTCAGTATCAATTGGAATTGCAGGAGCAGGAATCCATTTCTTGACAGCACTGATCCTGGTGATGACAAACCACACGAGCGGAATGACGCCGCCCAGATAAAAGATCGTTGCGCCTATTCCCCTTAACCATGTAAACGATTTAAAAATGTCTCCTTCAATAAATTCGGCTGACCGGCCAAACCACAGACCCCGGTCAACGACCGATTTAAACTGTATAGCACCTACCGGAAAAAGATCTAATAGAACCATAAGCATTAGCCCTGCATTGATAGACCAAAAAGAAATTTTGATAATTTGTTTATTCCAGTTGCCCGGCTTAATCAACAGTTTTGAAGCAAACAGAAAAGCGGCAAGTGAAATATTACCATACACGCCCATCAATGCAGCATGAGCATGGTTGATAGTGAGATAGGTGCCATGCTCAAAATAATTCATGATCGGCAGGTTGATGATAATCCCCAGTACACCGGCCCCAAAGAAATTCCAGAAATTGACAGCAATCAGAAAAAGGAATACTTCCGTAAATCCAAATTCACCGAGATTCTTGTAGGCTACATCCCCCACGGTCAGTCTGGGCATATTTTTAAAGCGCCATGCTTCAACAGTCAGTAAGATCAAAGGCACAAACTGCAGTGTAGAAAAAACACTCCCCAATGCCATGGTGGCTACAGGTTTGGCATTCCAATAGAAATTGTGTGAAATGCCCAGCAATCCTGTGCCAAGGAATAAGATCGTGGCGAAATACACGACCCTAATTGCCGCCTGCCGGCTCACCAGTCCCATCAATACCATGAGATAACTGACAATCACCGTAATAAATACTTCGAAGAAAGCTTCCACCCACATATGGATGACCATCCATCTCCAAAAGTCTGCTATCACAAAATTGGTCTCCGGTTGCGCAACAAACCCCGACAAAAAGAGGAACGGAATCCCAATGACAGAATACAAAATCCAGTTTGGAAGATTCCAGGGTTCGTGCTTGACCAATGCCGGTTTGATGCCTCTGTAGACTACAATTCCCCATAGGATGAAAATGCCCATCAACAGGATCTGGTATGCTTTACCAAAATCAACAAATTCCCAGCCCTGGTGGCCAAGGAAATTAGACCATTCTCCCATCATACCCAGCGGACCCATAACCATACCGGTCAGAGATCCACCAACGAGGATGAACAACAAGACAAATAAGATATTGATCAACCTGAGTTGTCCCGGAACTTCTTTTTTGGATAGAATGGGTAGAATAAAAATAGAAGAAGCGATCCAACACGTAGATATCCAGTACAAAGACAGCATCAGATGCCAGCTACGGGAGATTGTGACCGGAAAATCGCCGGCGATATTGATCCCGACGTAACTTAAAAAATCTATAAAATCATTGATGGTGATAATCCCGCTGGTCACCTGAAGGAAGAATAACAAAATAGCTACGAAAAAAAATTTGAAGGTTGCCCGTTGTGTTTTAGTAGGTGCATAATTCCTGACCTTTTCAATCGTGAACAAGTCGCGCACAGGCGGCTTGAAGAATTTATTGGGTAATTGATTGTATTGTCCTATGTAATAAAGCACAAGTCCGCAGGCAAGCACAAATCCAAGCAGTCCAAGCACACTCCACAGAATGACGGGAGATGTGGGTGTATTCCCTGCGCCGGGATCGAAAGGCCAGTTGTGCGTATAGCTATATTCACTCCCGGGACGTTGTGTGACGCAAACCCAAGCACCCCAGAAGAAAAAGCGGCTAAGGTTAGTAACCTCCTGCCGATCTGCGATATAGCCTACAGGCGGAAAATGATCATCCGTATTTTTATCAATGTAGATATCAGTATAATAGGTATTCAGTTTGTCCAGAGCATAGATCTGAGCATCGGACAACATTACCGTGTTGGTGGCTTTGTCATACCGGTTTACTTTCAGTTCCTCCTTCACCAGCTCGCCGAAGATTTTCGCTTCCATCATATCCGGAGCCACACCTTTTTCTTCCTTGAATCTGCTGATCTTATACTCTTTCATAAATTCAGCCACATGATGAAGTGCCTCTGCTGTGAAGTCAGGCCCGCGCTGTGCGCCATCGCCAAAGAAACTACCGTACTCCATCAGTGCGTATTTATGGAATACGATTTGACCTGTGATGATTGATTCCTTGGTGATCAGTACATCTCCTTTGCTGGAGACAAACCCGGCCATCGGTGGCGCATCATTGTAGGTCTGAAATCCGATCATTCCCACACCGAGCAAGCTGATGATGGCAATGAAGGTTAGTGGCCCCCACCAATTTTGGGTATTCATAAAATAAGAAATACTCTTTGGTACTGACCCGTTGGTCCCATTGCCTTTTGCATTACCTGAAGATTCCATTTTAACGTAATTTAGGTTACATAAGAAGCCAAGAATTGATAGTAAAATTTATTTAGATCATGACACATAAGGGCTCGCTAGCCAGGAATCTCCTTTCAAACGACATCACATGGGTAGAGGGTAATTGGAATCAGGTTGATATTCAGACGTGGGTTTGAGTTTCAGGAGGAATGCCTTCCGGCATCCCTCCCTTACTCCCTATATCAGATGTGTTTCACACCACTGAAAACAGCATCTCCTATATTTAATTTCGCCAGGGCAATGCATTGACTCTTGTAGCGGCGAGGTATCCCAATCGGATGCCCTCATCACAATCCATCCTGAAGTGAACACCCAGGGCTAACCGACTATACGCATTTTCAACTCCGGCTTCAAGGATCGTGTTATAGGATCTTGACGCTCCGTTGAATTCATTGCGATTCTGGTGACAATTGTCTGTATACGGATGCATATTTCCGAAGATATCTGCCATGATAGCGCTTCCCGCGCCTCCGAAACCTGAGTGCCCTGATGGATAAGCAGGAAATTCGGGGGTAAGACTCCTAACATTATTTAAGGGGTTATTGAGGATGGTTTGCCATCCGGGTTCCATGACATCACGGATATATTCGATCGGACGACGGACATTGTAGATATATTTTGAATTCCAAACGGCTATGCCAACATCAGCTAATGCCATTCCCATTTTTGCATATAACTCCACCGCTCTATCCATAGGAATATTATCCTCATCCACCAGAATATTGGCGATCGCCACCTGACGTCCTGCAGGTTCAAAGGTCAATTCAAAGAAATCATCACTCCAGAATTCAGCAACCCATTGGGTGGTAAAATTGGCCAGATTGACAATATATCTGACTTCACTTGCCTGTTGATAGAACAATGAAGCAGGTTCTTCGCTATATGGTAAAGGTGGCTTAGAAATAATGTCAGATGAATTCATAGCAAACGGCCTTACTTTACCCCAATACGGAAACAAGGCCGAGCTAAAGTCCGGAAAAGTTGGCTGCCAGAGTTTCTCTCCATTTGGACCAGTTGTAGGCGGATGATAATTGGCAGGTCGGGGGTTGTTATATGCCTCGTGACCGTAAGAATCTGTTTCGCTGTAGGCGAAAACGGCCTGGGCGACTTGATAGCCGAATTGTTTTGACCTTTCCAAGACATCCGGAGCTATCTCATCACGGAACTCTTCGAGGAATTTATCTTCAAGCGCTGTAATCTTATAGGCATCTCCTGCCTTGATATGAGGGTAGAAATACCTAAACATATTGGCGTACGCGGTACTTACACAAATCGGCCAATTATACTCACTGCCGTTTTGAACCTTAGGTAATTGTAGGCCGGGAAATTCGTGCTGCAGCGAATTGTACTCCGGCATGCCCTGGACTGCTGCTTCATAGGCAGCCAAACCTGTGTAGGCAAGCATCCTCGCTGCTGCCGGAGGCCTGTAGCCGGGTGAATATCTATCAATTTCAAGGAACAACTGGTTCCATTGAAGCGGTACGCTGGCATCATAATCCTTAACCAGCGATTTTCCTGTTTGGATAGGATCATTTTCCTCGGTACAGGAGGTAACGCCTACCAGCGAAATGACCACAAGGGCCAAGCATAAAAAATGGGTAAAACGTAAACGGTGCATAAGATCTTATTTTGAACGTGAAAGAACTATTAAAGACAAATATATCCTTAATTGTGAAATATCAAAATATTTTTTAAAAAAAATGTCTGCCCTCCGAACAAAGGAATTTTTATCCGTCGGTTAAACAGCATCGTTTTAAAACGGATTTTCTTACTTTGAAGACGCTTCTTCGTACTTATTCGTTCTAATGATTATGCGCAAATTCCTCTTCCATACCTTACTGACTTTTAGTATCTGCTCAGCATATAGCCAGAACATCCTGATCAATGACCAGGGCTTCCCCAACGAGCCCTCGATCATGATGGATCCCCTCCATCCGAATGTCATCATCGCAGCCGCCAATATCAACCAATACTATATCAGCCTGGACACAGGACGCACATGGTCTGTCCGCACATTACAGTCCAGTCACGGCGTGTGGGGTGATCCGGCCATTGCTGTGGATATCAACAGCAACTTTTATTTTTTCCATCTTTCAAACCCTTCGTCCGGCAACTGGATCGACAGAATAGTCTGTCAGAAAACAACTGACAATGGTCAAACCTGGAATGACGGTTCATATACAGGGTTGAATGGTACAAAGGCACAAGACAAACAATGGTTCGCCATTGATCGGACGGACAATACCATATACCTCACCTGGACACAGTTTGATGTGTACGGCAGCAAGAATCCTCAGGACAGCAGTGCTATTTTATTTTCAAAATCTACCGATGCAGGAGAGACATGGTCTCAGGCTGTGCGCATCAATAAAATATCTGGTGACTGTGTGGATAGTGATAATACGGTAGAAGGCGCCGTCCCTGCTGTAGGACCAAATGGTGAAGTCTATGTCTCATGGGCCGGTCCTGAAGGAATTGTCTTCGACCGATCATTGGACAAAGGCCTTACGTGGCTTGATAGTGATATCCCGGTTGATCCGATGCCGACAGGATGGGATTACACCATCTCAGGCATCTACAGGGCCAACGGACTTCCCGTAACAACCTGTGACCTCAGTAACAGCTCGTATCGCGGCACCATCTATATCAACTGGTCGGATCAGCGAAACGGAAGCAACGATACCGATATCTTCCTTGCCAAATCCACTGATGGAGGCAACACCTGGAGTGCGCCCATACGCGTAAATGATGACGCTCCCGGCAAACAACAATTTTTTACATGGATGACTATCGATCAAACCAATGGATACTTATATTTTGTCTTTTATGACCGACGCCACCATGATGATGATTCGACAGATGTATACCTGGCTCTATCAAAAGATGGCGGACAGACGTTTATCAACAGGCGCATCAGTGAATCTCCCTTCAAGCCAAATGCAGGCGTGTTCTTTGGTGATTACACCAATATCACCGCGTACAATGGCATCGTACGCCCTATCTGGACGCGTTTCCAAAAAGGAAAACTAAGCATCTGGACACACCTGGCCAATGGACAGGATTTCACAACTGCTATAGCACCTGAAAGTAACTCCTCTCTATCCTTAGATTTTGAAAGTTATCCTAACCCATCCAGTGATGAAATATATGTATCGTATAAACTCCATACGCGATCTGTGGTCAGCCTATCCCTGCTGGATATGAATGGTCATATCATCAAACGAATCATAGCGGAGGAGAAGAAAGGGTATGGGAAGTATGTGGAGAAGATCGAGCCGTCAAAGCTGAATATCCCGGCTGGAGTTTATATCCTTCAACTCGAAGTTGATAATACGGTGACTACAGTGAAGCAGGTGATTGTAAGAGAGTGAAAGGGTAAGAAAGTGAGAAGGTAAGAAAGTGAGAAGGTAAGAGTGTGAGAGGGTAAGAGCGTGAGAGGGTAAGAAAGTGAGAGGGTGAGAAAGTGAGAGGGTAAGAAAGTGAGAGGGTGTCATTCTATTTCATTGAGTGCTTGATAGAGGTAGTGATTTTAATTAATTCTATGCTCTCTGTTGTGAGCCAGGTAAGCAGTTTTTCATCTCCGTATTTTGCAAGGGCGAAAAGTTCAAGCCTGTAAACGGATTCATCAGCTTCTTCAACTACAATACAAATCTTTGCATGTCGCTCATTTCTTGACCTGCCACGACAAAAAGCCCTGAAATTAGCACCAACAGAAGTAGCTGATTTACATATTTGAAATGACAATACACGAGTTGCAGAATTAAATGGTACAGTCTCAAGAAATTCAATCACCTTGAGCGCAAAGATAATTGTTCGCTTCCTGAATAATTCATTGAATTCTTCATTGGTCATCTCCCAGAGAATTACTTCATTTTAAATATTTCTACTAAACCAACACATTCCACTCCATCGCTATTTCTCACTGCCTAGCTGCCTCAAACCTCTCTCTGTCACACATTATATATTCCAGTGCTCCGTGCACGGGCAATATTCCAACAATTCGCAATCAGGCGCATATCCGGTGCAAAAGTCATGATGCAACATTCCTCCAGGCAAAAACCAGGCTTCTTCTTTGAGTAATCCAATCAATAGCGGATAGGCTCTTTCTGCTGGCAAATTGGATGGAAAATCGGCTTGCATATTCCATGTTAACAACATCTCCTGGAAAGCATCAATGATTGCTATTAAATCCTCTCTCGTAAATTGGTCTGCAGAAGGAAATTGCTCAATAGCCAACCCCGTATGCTTTGCTAACGTAGCAGGGGGATCATTTCCTGCAACCCAATTTTCAATAGCCTCCATTTCCATTTCAAATGAAGCAGGCGTAGCCTTATCGGCATCCTCAGAAGAAGATCGATGGGCTTTTTTTAGATCCTCGAGGAGATTTGCGGTATATGACTTCATAAAGTTTGAATTGAATTATTTCACCCAAACTATAAGTGTCTTCAACCAGCCAAAATGTGACCAAAAATCTCAATATTTTTTCCAAAATCGAAAAATAATCCCCTCCCACTGCTTTGCACCTCTCACTCTCTCACAAATCTTACCCTCTTACGGTCTCACTGTCTTACACATCTCACACCTCTCAGGCAAAAGACTCGAGCTGTTCAGAGAGCTCCAACCAAGTGGTTTCTATTTCATGGAGTTGAGCTATGGTCGCGTGCAATTCTTTGTCCCACTTCTGGAGATCCTGAAGAGAAGGCTCAGGAAGGAGAAAATTATTTTCCAGTTTCAACTTGGTGGCTTCGAGTTGTTCGATCGATTTTTCAGTTCGGCGTAAGGCTTTGCGAACTTCATTCCTGTCGATAGTGGGTGCTTCTTGTGTGGATGTGTTTTTGACGGCGGCTTCGACAATCTTTTCTGCCTCTTCGCTTTCTTTCCAGATACTGTAAGCGGTATAGCCTCCCGGAAAATCCTTTATGATACCATCGCCTTCAAAGACAAAGATATGGTCAGCCAGTTTATCAAGCATATACCGGTCATGCGATGCGAGTATCAGTACACCCGGATATTCCATGAGGAAATCTTCCAACACATTGAGGGTGATGATGTCAAGATCATTGGTAGGCTCATCCAAAATGAGCATATTCGGATTGGCCATGAGGATCGTGAGCAAATACAATCGTCTGCGCTCTCCACCACTGATCTGCGAATAATACACCTGTTGTTGTGATCTCGGAAATAAAAACCGTTCGAGTAACTGTTCGGCCGTGAGTTTGCCACCACCTTTCAGTGGAATATAATCTGCTATGTCGCGGACGATATCGATCAGCCTTTTATCCACTGGTATCCTCAATCCATCCTGCTGCATATGACCCAGTCGCAACGTATCGCCATGTACGATTTTACCCTGGGTAGGTTGCAATTCTCCGGTGAGTAATGAAATAAACGTACTCTTTCCTGCACCATTCGGACCGATGATCCCTACCCTGTCGCGGGTTGGAAATTTGAAATCGAAACTTTTAATCAGCCATTTATCAGGTTGATAGTAAAATCCAACGTTGTGACATTCCAGTATTTTAGAACCCAAGCGCTGCATATCGATTTCCATCTTGATGCTATCCTGATACAGCACTCTGGCTGCGGCCGCCTTTACGTGTTCAAAATTATCTATCCGTGCTTTGTTCTTGGTGGTTCTCGCTTTGGGCATCCTACGGATCCAGTCGAGTTCCTTTTTCATCAATTGCTTCGCCTTCTCCTGTGAAGACTGCATATTCTCATTGAGTAATGCTTTCTTTTCCAGGTAGTCCGAATAGTTACCCTGGTAAGAGCGGAGTTTGCCACGATCCAGCTCAATGATCTGGTTACAAACTCTGTCAAGGAAATATCTGTCGTGTGTTACGGTCAGAAATGTTTTATCAGGCTGCTGAAAAAAAGTCTCGAGCCATTCCACCATCGCCATATCGAGGTGATTGGTTGGCTCATCGAGCACTAACACATCAGGTCTTGACAAAATGATCATGGCCATAGCAAGGCGTTTCTTCTGACCGCCGGAGAGTTGTTGGATCGGCTTTTCAAGATCTTCGATATACAACTGATGCAACATCTGCATGATAGTGGATTCGATATCCCATGCGTGCTGATCATCCATTGCGATAGCGGCCTTCTGCAAAGCTGTTGCATCACCTCCTTCCAGGGCCTTGTGGTGATCGCCCCATGCCTTGATCTCAGGGAGATCAATACTCATGATGGCATCCCGGATCGTATCGCCGGGTAAAAAATCAGGTTCCTGATCCAGGTACCCAATGCGGATGCCGGGAGCTGCCAGCACCTTGGCATGCTCACCTTCTGGGGCAATAATGCCGCAGAGGATCTTCATGAGCGTGGTCTTACCGCTGCCGTTCTGTGCGATCAGGGCTATCTTGTCGCCCTGGTTGACCCTGAGCTCTATATTATCTAAAAGGATTTTCTCGCCGTAGGATTTGGAAACGGACTCCAGTGTGACACAATTCATTGTCGCAAAGCTAATGCATTGCCCATGGGACAGGGCATCGGTAAGAAAAAGAGGTGAAGGGGTGAGACTTAAAAAGGGTATTTGTGATAAAATGGTTTTTGGGGTTTGTGGGATTATAACTGGGTTTTGCTGTGTGTCTTAGCCGGTTATAAGTTTCTTTTGGTCTGAAAGAGGTTCAAAATCTGATCATGCAGGATTGAGGAATATAAGGAAGCCGACGAATGCTGCCAGCATCAGCAAGATGAGCCAGAATCTCATATCCATCAGGAAATGGTCCTGTCCCACAAAGTTTTTCTTTGTTGTTGCCCTTTCTTTAGCCTCCATGACTGCCTGCTTTATGTTTAGATCTTAGTTTTAGTTAAGCCCTTTGACGTATTAACTTTCAAAAAGGATACCATATCATTTTAACGTAATATGAAATGTAGGGGATAAAGGGTAGGATGATATATAATCCTCTGATTCAGGGAGGTATACAGATAGGCTTATAAGCTTATGGGGTTATGAGCTTATACGTTTATAAGTTTATAAGTTTATGGGGTAAGGGGGTGGTTAAGTGGGTCGAGGTGCACCCGACCAAAACTCCTGCGTCATGAGACTGACGTCGTCAGTCTTTAGTCTTCAGTCTTTTGAGGATACTTTTCACCAATCCGGGTCCTGTATAGATAAGGCCGGAATAAGCCTGGATTAAATCTGCACCTGCATCAAGATGTTTCTTTGCCCCCGTATAATCTTCAATTCCGCCAACACCGATGACTACAAAGCGATTATTGCTTTTCTCTTTTAGATGTTTGACAACTGAAACGGCCATATTTAGCAGCGGGGCGCCACTCAAACCTCCAGCGCCCATGGAATCAATCATCTCTTTTGACTCAGACAGCCCGCTCCTGGTGATCGTCGTATTAGTTGCAATCACACCGGTGAGGTTAGTCTCCATGATGATGTCCACGATTTCATCGAGTTGCTCAAGGGTGAGATCAGGGGCTATTTTCAAAAACACGGGTTTGTCGTCAGGATTATTTGTCTGTAAAGCGGTCAATAGTTCTGTAAGAGGTTCTTTATCCTGAAGAGCACGTAGGCCGGGCGTATTAGGTGAAGAAACGTTGATGGTGAAATAATCTACGAGATGGTATAGCCTTTCAAAGCAAATCAGGTAGTCGTAGGCCGCGTCTTCGTTAGGGGTGGTTTTGTTTTTTCCGATATTGGCACCCACGATCAGCCCTGGTGGTCTTTTTTTCTCAAGCCTTTCTGCCAGCACCTCTACCCCATCATTATTAAAACCCATTCTGTTGATCAGCGCTCTTGAATGTATAAGCCTGAAAAGTCTGGGTTTCGGATTACCAGCCTGAGCTACCGGAGTGATCGTGCCTACCTCAATGTGGCTGAAACCGAGCGCTGCCATAGCATGGAGGTAAAGTCCGTTTTTATCAAAACCTGCCGCTAGCCCAACCGGGTTTGAAAATTTCATCCCCGCCACTGTTCTTTCCAATGAAGGATGATGCACCTGAAATAGAGCCCTAAATAGCGCTTTTCCGCCCGGGATCCTAAGCACCAGCATAAACCACCACATGGTGATATGATGGGCGCTCTCAGGGTCTATACGAAAGAGGAAAAATTTGAGCAGACGGTACATGACCGCAAGATATGACCCTCACCCATTTTATATCCGTAAGGATCCTGGAAAAGACAAATAATTACTCTACAAATCATAGATTCACAAAAACGCGAATAAAAACTTTCTATTCTATTGTTTCATGGATAAACTATTGGATGTGACCATTGATTTATTTGGCCCTCCCTGCAATTAATACCTAATTTTGGATGTTTGTTCTTCAAAAAATAAGCTATGAAAAATCTATTCCTCTTGATGGTACTGGCGATCAGCACCGATTCCCTATTCAGCCAGGAAGGAAATCCGAACACCATGTCCGTGCTGGTCAATAGTAAGGAATACAAAACGGAGCCCCACCGCATCAAGATCGGTGCATACGGCTATATCACCGGCAATGCCATCAGTCCCGATATATCCCTGCGCATCTGGCTGGGATCGTTTGATGGCAGAGATCTGAACGAGCCGGGTTCATACCTCATCATCGGTGAGGATGAAAACTATAAAAAAAGCGACAGCATTAATGCCGCCTACCTCACCGGCAAGTACAAAGGAATAGCGTATGTGAAATATGTAGAAGAAACCAAAACACCCCGTATGGAATATCACGTAGGTGAGTCAGCCTATAACGGAGAAACTATTGATGTTGTCAATGGACCTGACGGGTATCAGGATATCACTTTCAATGTAACGCTAGAAGGCTCCATCTGGAAAGAAAAAACATCTGCCACGGCCTTTGGCGGCCTTAATAGATTGACGAATAAACTGCAGGATAAAGCTGTCACAGGTGCTACCGGCTTTGAACAAAACATAGATCCGGAAGGCGCAGGATACAAGAGACAAACCACGCTGGATACTATAAAGTTGACGGAGGGGAAGGTGCGGATAAAGATATGAGTTGTGAGTTGTGAATTGTGAATTGTGGCATGGGTAGGATGAACTGGGAGACGCCAGGCTTTAGACGCCAGACTCGCAGACTTCAGACGCATGGCACGAAGGAAATAAGACAGCCTCAGGCTGCATGGGTTGGATGAAATGGGAGACGCCAGACTCGCAGACGTCAGACTCGCAGACGTCAGACGCATGGCACGAAGGAAATAGTGCAGCCTCCGGCTGCAAATAATACTCACAACTCACAATTCACAACTCACAATTCACAACTCTCAATGATTAATCTTCTTGATCCGGTATAAGATCAAGTTTATCCCTGAGGGCATTGATCAATGGATTCTTCGCTGACAGGAGTTCAAATTTTTCGCGATTAGAGAGGAGTTTTTTGGGTTTGATCAGGTCACGGCTTTTGTCGAGATCCGGATCGATATCGATGACAATTTGGAGTTCTGCTATTCTCACCAGGCTGCGCAGGCCATCGAGTAGATTAGACTCAGCGGTTATCCTGTTTTTTCCAGTCTGGTGACCTGTACGGATGCAGATTGTTTTTTCGCCTTTAATCTCTACAATAGCTTCGAGCATGGTCTGCTTGAGCGATGGAGAAGAGTGGCTTTCAATATATTCCTTCCAGAAATCAAGTAATGGCGAGAGCGCGAGTACTGGAATTTTTTTCTTTTCCTCTTCATGCTGGTCTTCGGCCTTCTTCCGCAGGCTACCTAATCCTTTGAGTGAAGGAATGGCTAAGTCGGATGACTGATCGGCTAGCGAACCAACACTACCAGACAAAGATTGAAGTGGTGTGCTATCCTTTTTTACAACAGGCTCCCTATGCTCTTGATACGCATCCTTAGTCGTTATTTCCGGCATAGCGTCTGGAACTTCTTCAGCCTTTGCGTTTCCGTTTTCAGGCTTTGGTGTTGGTGGAAGAAAACTTACTGATTGATCAGGCTTTTTTTTTTCGGCCCCTGAAGGAGCGATCGTTTCATTATCCTGACGGCGGTGCATGTAGCACATACGGACCAGAGCCATCTCGATGTGCAGCCATTTGTTGAGGGCGCGGCTGTAGTTAATTTCACATTGATTGATCAGATCGAGGTAAGTGATCAGAGAAGATTTACGGATAGCCTGAGCCTGGAGCATATACCTTGCTTTTATTTTATCCCCATGCGTGAGCAAAGTGGCGGTAGCTGTGTCTTTGCATAACAGCACATCGCGCAGATGCTCTGAAAACCCACCTATAAAAGCTTCTCCTTCAAAACCACGTTTCTGAATATCTGCCAGGGTCAGAAATACGTCTGTCATATCCTCACGCATCAAAGCGTCAGTCATCCTGAAAAAATAATCGTAATCAAGTAGCTGCAGACTTTCGAGTACACCCGCATAGGTGATATTGCCTTTAGACTGACTCGCGATCCTGTCAAAAATGGACAAGGAGTCTCTCAAGGAACCATCGCCCTTCTGGCTAATAATGACAAGGGCTTCGTCTTCCGCCTGAATACTCTCCGTCGTACAGATGGATCTGAGATGCGCCGCGATCTCCGGCACAATGATGCGTCTAAAATCAAAAGCCTGGCACCTGGAAAGAATGGTGGGCAGGATCTTGTGTTTCTCCGTCGTCGCCAGGATAAACTTTACATAGGGAGGTGGCTCTTCAAGCGTCTTGAGGAATGCGTTGAAGGCAGACTGACTGAGCATATGTACCTCATCGATGATGTAGACCTTGTATTTACCCTGTGATGGTGGCACCCGAACTTGTTCTACCAGTGCCCGGATGTTTTCCACAGAGTTATTTGACGCTCCATCCAACTCAAAAATATTGAAGGAGCTGTTGATATCGAACGCTTTACAGGAAGGGCAGACATTACAGGCTTCACCTTCTTTGGATAGGTTTTCACAATTGATGGCCTTGGCCAGGATCCGGGCTACTGTGGTCTTGCCGACCCCTCGAGGTCCGCAGAAGAGGTAGGCATGGGCCACTTGTCCTGACAGCAGGGAATGGGTCAGTGTATCGGTGACATGTCCCTGCCCTACCACACTGTCGAAGGTGTGGGGCCTGTATTTGCGGGCGGAAACGATATACTGACTCATACGCTGTGCGGGAGGGCAAAGGTAAGGTTTTCGGTGTCAATGTGTGATGACCGGTTGGCGGAAGAGGCTGAAAGGGCTAAAGGGGCCGAAGGGTATAGGGTAAGGGATAATGGAGCAAAGGAACAAGGGGCTGAGGAAAATAGGAAAAATAATTAATGCTAAAAAAGTTAGCCGAAGTGAATGAAGCTGGTGCATAGATATAAAACACGCCTATACACATTCACTTTAAAATGATACTGATATTTTAGACTCCTGTGCAGGAGAAATTAAATGTGCTATTATAAAATGGCGCATATGCATCATAGTATAAAATTTATTTGAAATTCCAATTCAGAAATACTATATTTGTTTTAGTCGTAGCAACAATACGAGAATTACTACCCTAAAAAACCGCACGTCAATGAGCCATCAAAAATAGTCTTACCTCATCATATTTATTTTTCCTTACCTCAGGCAGTATTGTCTTTGTTTACAGATTCATTGCATTTAAATCTCCTTTATTTTCTATGTAACCTAAATTTATTTAATATGAAAATGTCAAAAAATCAACCACAAATTACCCCCCCCGTACCAATTTATTGATTATCAACGTATTGCATCGAAAGAGGTGCTCTGATACTAAGATTCCATTGCTTAATTCAGTAAAATTTAAACTTTCCAAACTACGCTTTTTCATTCCAGTCCTATTTCTAATGGTGCTTTCACCACTTTCATATCTGCACAGTCAAAGTGGATTTACTTTCACAGCAGGTCCTGGCAATTCATCTATATTTCAAGGATACTGTGACCAGATACCATTTACACTTGACATCACGTGTAGTGGAACTTCTTCCGCCTTTTTGGTTCGGATTGCTCCGGAAGATATTGAGTTTGATTATTATGACTTTGGAAATCTTCCTGATAATGATCCGGAATTGATTGGAGATTTTGATGTCATTGAATTTGAAACTCCTGTTCTCTCTAACGGACAGTCCGTATCATATAATTATTCAATGATTGCCACTACTTGGGCCAGTGGCAATTCATATTCATTCGTCGTGAGGGTCACAAAAAAATCGAATAGTGTAGCTGGAACGCATACCTATGATCTAGATCCTACAGCCAATAGAAATGCAAACCTCAATAGCTACATTTATGCCTCCGATATCATAGATGACTACTTCAACAATGCAGCTCTGATTCCCCTTACAGGCGGGGCGAACACTGCATGTAATTCAACTACCAAGCAACGAGTATATGTCCCGAATAAAATAATCTTTGACGTTCCTGACTACTGCATCTATAATCATGCTGGCAACGGTGCTATTATTATGGGAGCTGGCGCTGAACTCATCATCGAAGATGGAAGCACCCTTTACCTGAATGATGCTATAATCAAATCATGTGATAAAATGTGGAAAGGATTCTATGTAAAGAAAGGAGGCCGTTTAATATTGAACGAATGTACAATTGAAAACGCACAATATGGCATTCGAGCTGAAAGAGGCGCTAAAATATCTTCACATGAATCTATCTTTTTAAATAATTATGTTGGTCTATATATCTCTCCAATCTTGTATCAATCAAGTCCGGAGGAGCCTGAAGATTCGTATGTTATTATCGATGCCTTCTATAACAACCTTTTTATTAGATCAGGTGAAATGCTTCCTCCATTTGAAGGTCAGACACCTACACCTGGATCAAAACCATATGCAGGGATTCTTGCCAGCTACCTTTCTTCCTTTATTTTACCGGGATCAGTTAGCGCAAATGACAATGCCAATTATTTTGAAAACCTGACAAACGGTATAGTCTTAGATCATGCTTCATTAGTTATGGCAGATGCCTTCTTTAAGAACATCAGCAACGATCCATCAATTAGCACCAAGATAGAAGGATATGGCATCCATATCAGCAATGGTAAATTTGCGAGAATAAATGGCAACACGATCGGTGTGTCACCTCCATTTTATAATTATCACTTTGAAAACTGCGATGTCGGTATATACAATGACAAAGGTGCTATTGAGGTTTCAGGTTTGACCATGAATGAAGTCAGTATTGGTATTGAATTAAGCAAAATCAAAAACCGTAAAATAACCGTTGATGACAATTCTATCATTGCAACTGACATTGGTTTACTTCTTAACCTATGTGTGCCCACCACTGGGAGTGTAACAAACAATGAAATAAATGTAAGTGGAAACGGTGATGCCTCTGCATGCGTAGAAATAAATGATTTTCCTATTCCATTATTTTGGAATATTGAAAATAACCTTATAACCGTAGGTGATGCAAGGTATGGCATTCTAAATCGGGCTGGCCATCAGAATGCTTTTATGAACAATACCATTGTTGTAGAACCTTACACTGAAGATGATGCTTTTGGTATATATTTAGATGGATCCAAAAGTCCACTTGTGTCCTGCAACTTTCTAACAGGTGACATTGAACCTTTAGAAAGTAATTTTCATATGTCATCAGGCATCTACTTTGAAGGTGCAAATAACTTTGATATTAGCTGTAATGAAGTTACAGACTTTAGATATGGCATCAAGGTTTCGAGTCAAAACACAGGTAAAAGCTTGCTTCGTGGAAATATATTTGCTGATCTTTGGCAGGGATTGTTCCTGGGGAGTACCACAATGATAGGCATACAGGAACACCATGGCAATATTTGGGAGGGCACTTATTATGATTATGCTGCAGTGCATGAGGGACCTGGCAATTTTAGTCTAAAGTCCAGATTCTATTATGATAGTGAAGATAATCCTCTTTTTGAGCCACCATCAATATTAACTGAAGATGTTAATTGGTTTACAGATGAGTCTGGCACATCCTTCTATTGCTCTAATGAAGAAATTTGCCCAGAAGGTATAGGATATTATTCTCAATTGGCAGCTTGGGATAGTCTCGATCTTGAGGTGATTGCCGGGAATTTTGGATTTGAGTATTTTGACAATCCCCTAAGCTGGATGAGCCGATTCAATACTTTTAGAAGACTTAAGGATGTATCTAGCACTTTGCTTCCAACACCGATTAACACATTCTTGAATACACATAAATCTCTCAACATAGGAAAGTTTTCCAATGCTTACGATTCCTTAACTGTCGCCCTAAAATACAACGGTGGGTTCTTAAGTGTGCTTGAAGATTTTCCTGCTGAAATGTCAACCTACTTTGATCAAATTAATCTACTTGACAGCCTCATCTTAGAAGACAGGAACAATGATTCTCTGTTGAATGAAATGATACTGCAACATGACTCCATATATCTGCTTGAATGCAATTATCTTGATAAGGATTCTTTGATCTCAGTCAACCAAGGAGCGAATATTGAAAATGCCATTGACTACATTTCATCGATTAGTCCTGATTCCTCGTGGCAGGAGCATCTTCAGTTCACGCTGCTGGAATTTCTAGATTTTGCAAAGAATGATTCACTGACATCCACTGTCGATTTATTTGATCTAGCCATGAATTGTCCAGATAGATATGGCGACCCTGTTTATCATGCCCGATCATTGATCAGAATCGACTCCACTAACAGGTATTACGATAATGAAGGTATGTGTGATTATATCAATCCTAGAAGTAGTCAGAAATTATTATCTCCTTCAATAATGGTTAGCCCAAACCCTGCCTCTGAAGGGTTTAAAATTACTTCCTCTGATGAAATAGCAAATATTGAAGTATTTGATATTACTGGAAAACGCCTTTTTATACAAATCAAGATCGATGAGAATATTGCTAAATGTGAAACAACAAGTTTGATTCCTGGGATCTATTTTATCAAGTTAAAAACTCAGGATGGAAAATACTCGATTCACAAACTTATCATTTCAAAAGCTTAAAAGTGAAAGGGTTCCTTACATATTGTAAATTATTCGTCGGAATTCTTTTGACTAATAATTTAATAGGGCAAGATTATTGTGGATTGAAATATAATCATATATGGGTCATGGGAGGAATCGATTTTGATACAACTACAGATCGACATGGTGGATTTGTAATTGATTTCAATACCACTCCACTAACTATGGACCCCCATCCAAAATATGTAAGGAATCCATTTCAAAACTTATCTATATGTAATAAGCAAGGGGAACTAATGTTTTATTCAAATGGCTGTCTTTTGCTCAATAAAGAGAATGAAGAACTCATCAACGGAGATTCGTTAAATTCATCGGACATCGATTATGGGATTTTCTGCCCAGAATATGGCTATGGAGGATTTCAGAATATGATTTGCATTCCAGATACTTACAATGACTCTGTCTATCATGTGTTCTATTTGAGCACGACATATAATGCCGATCCTGATCCAGTTATTCTTGTCCAGATAGATAGATTCAATTACGCCAAAATAAAGATGGCTTCTCCAGGAGGACAAGGTGAAGTTTTGTTGAAGAATATTCCAGTCTTCATTGATACTTCCATGATTGGTACCCCTGTCACTGCAACAAAAAATGCAAATGGCATGGACTGGTGGCTTATTACACCTGACCGCTGGTCGAATTCATTCAATATCGTTTTACTTGGTAAAGATGGACCGGTTTATGTTGGAAAGCAATTTATTGGTGACACAACACATCATTTTGCCGAAGCAGGGCAAGGTAAGTTTTCGTCTGATGGCAGTCATTTTGCCTGGTTTCATCCACTCAATGGACTTTTCCTGTATGACTTTGATCGTCACAACGGAACTTTAAGCAACTTCGAAAAAGTAATCACACCTCCTTCTGATAATATCATCGGGGGTTGTGAATTTTCTCCTGATGGCAAATTCATTTATGTCAATACCCTCACCAGTCTATACCAAGTTGATGCAAATGCAGAAGATATCCAATCCAGTCTTGAATTGATTGGAGAATATGATGGATTTGCAGATCCTCTGGCTACCCGCTTTTTCTATATGGAACGCACACCCGATGACAGGATATTTATGAATGTCAGCAATGGCTCCCAATGGCTTCATATCATCCAGGAACCAAATAAAAAAGGGCTTGACTGCAGATTTGAGCAGCATACTCTGAAATTTCCCTTTGTAAATAATTTCACCTTACCTCACTTTCCAAACTACCGTCTCGGAGCACTGGGTGATCCTCTATGCGATACGATGATGGTATCTGCACCAAATGTGCCTACCGTTTCAAAAGATAGATTTGACATTTCTCCAAATCCAGCCTCCGATGAAATTTATATCAAAATCCAAGATCCTTCACTTTTAGTAGGGCTCCAAATAACCCTCGTTGATCTTAAAGGACGAATGATTTCAAAAAACAATGGTCAATTTATAGATGCAAGTGGTCTGCCATCCGGTCTTTATTTTGTCCTTTTATATACAGATGGAGTGTTAGTTCAGCAAGAGAAAGTGGTTGTGCAACATTGAGCCTGTCTTTATTTCGCACCTCGCTGATCCTTTTATTTTCATTTCGCACGGAGAGCACAGAGTACACGGAGAAAATTAAACTGGCTTTCTGCGCACATCGATCTATTTTCCTTTCGCAAGGGGGACACGGAAGGGCTGGTGATCTGCTTCTTTATGTAAATCAATAACCGGACTTGAGAAAACTGTGCATTTGTCCCTGAAAAACCTGAATTTTACCCCATGAAAATCGCCATCGCCCAGTTGAATTACCACATCGGAAACTTTTCGAATGCTTTTGATTCATTATCTACTGCACTAAAATACAATGGTGCATTCTTGAGTGTGCTGGAAGACTTTCCTGATGAAATGTCAGCTTATTATGATCAAATTAATCTACTTGACAGTCTCATCTTAGAAGACAGGAACAATGATTCCTTATTGAATGAACTCATACTGCAACATGACTCCATATATCTGCTTGAATGCAATTATCTTGAGAAGGATTCATTGATCTCAGTCAATCTAGGAGCGAATATTGAAAATGCAATTGACTACATTTTATCGATTAGCCCTGATTCCTCATGGCAGGAGCATCTTCAGTTTACGCTGCTGGAATTTCTAGATTTTGCAAAGAAAGATTCACTGACATCCACTGCCGATATATTTGATCTGGCCATGAATTGTCCAGATAGATATGGTGACCCTGTTTATCATGCCCGATCATTGATCAGAATCGACTCCACTAACAGGTATTATGACAATGAAGGTATGTGTGATTATATCAATCCCAGAAGTAGTCAGAAATTATTATCTCCTTCAATAATGGTAACCCCAAACCCTGCCTCTGATGGATTTAAAATAACCTCATCAGATGAAATGGTAAATATTGATGTATTTGATATTACTGGTAAACGTCTTTTTATACAAATCCAGATCGATGAGAATATTGCTCAATGTGAAACAACAAGCTTGATTCCTGGAATCTATTTTATTAAGGTGAAAACCCAGGATGGAACATACTCGATTCACAAAATTATCATTTCAAGATCATGAGTTTGAAGGGATTCATTACATATTTAGCGTTTGTCCTTTCATCAATTATAGTAATTGATGTCCAGTCTCAATCCTATTGTGAAAATAAGTATGATTATGTTTGGATTATGGGTGGCATTGACATCGACACCACAACTGACAGACATGGTGGATTTGAGATAAATTTCAACACATCGCCATTATCTCTAAATCCACACCCAAAATATGTAATGAATCCCCTTCAAAATTTGTCCATGTGTAATGAAGCTGGCGAGATGTTGTTTTATTCAAATGGCTGTCTACTTCTAAATGGTGATAATGAAGAACTCATTAACGGAGATTCTCTCAATTCATCGGATATAGATTTTGAAGTTTTCTGTCCTGAATATGGTTATGGTGGTCATCAAAATATGATATGCATTCCTGACTCGAATGATGACTCCATTTATCATGTTTTTTATCTCAGCACCACTTACAATACTGCCCCAGATCCAGTGGTTTTTGTACAATATGACCGATTTAACTATGCAAGAATTAAAATGGCTTCCCCGGATGCCCAGGGAGTTGTTTTAATCAAAAATTTTCCCGTATTTATTGATACTGCTATGATTGGCACTCCCGTCACAGCAACAAAACATGCCAATGGATTTGACTGGTGGATTATCACACCCAATCGGTGGACAAATTCCTTTAATATTGTTTTTTTAGGTAGTGACGGGCCTGTTTTTACAGGTCGTCAATATATCGGGGATATTACCCATCATTATGCTGAAGCAGGTCAAGGCAAATTTTCACCAGATGGTCAAATTTTTGCTTGGTTTCATCCTTTAAACGGCCTTTTCATTTGTGATTTCGACAGGGAATCCGGCACTTTGAGCAATTTCAGAAGCGTAGATACATCCGTTTCTGCAGACATAATAGGCGGCTGTGAGTTTTCACCATCCGGCCGCTTTATTTATTTCAATAATACAACTCAGCTTTACCAAGTCGATCTGGCTGATGTTGATTTACAGACAAGCTTGACGCTCCTAGCAGAATATGATGGCTTTGCTGATCCTCTGGCCACCAGATTTTACGCTATGGAGCGCACTCCCGATGATAGAATTTTCATGAATGTTACAAACGGCTCCCAATGGCTTCATATCATCCAGGAGCCCAATAAAAAAGGGCTTGGTTGCAGATTTGAGCAGCATACTCTCAAATTTCCATTTGTCAATAATTTCACCTTGCCCCATTTCCCAAACTACCGCCTTGGTCCACTGGGGGATCCCCTTTGCGATACATTGATGGTGTCTACTCCACCTGTGACTACACACACTACGGATCAGTTTGTTATTTCACCAAATCCTGTCTCCGATCGCTTATATATTAAGATTCCAGAGCCCGCGATCTCTAATGAGTTACAACTCTCCCTTCTGGATCTTAACGGACAATTGATTTCAAAAAATAATGGACTGTCTATAGACGTAAGCAGTCTTACGTCCGGGCTTTACTTCGTCCTGATCTATTCAGATGGAGTGTTAGTTCAGCAAGAGAAGGTGGTTGTGCAGCATTGAGCCTGTCTTTATTTCGCACCTCGCTGATCCTTTTATTTTCATTTCGCGCGGAGAGCACAGAGTACACGGAGAAAATTAAACTGGCTTTCTGCGCACATCGATCTATTTTCCTTTCGCAAGGGGGACACGGAAGGGTTGGTGATCTGCTTCTTTATGTAAATCAATAACCGGACTTGAGAAAACTGTGCATTTGTCCCTGAAAAACCTGAATTTTACCCCATGAAAATCGCCATCGCCCAGTTGAATTACCACATCGGAAACTTTGAAGGAAACCTCCAAAAGATGCTCAAGGCAACAGCCGAAGCGAGAGGAAAAGGAGCTGATCTGATTGTCTTCGGCGAACTCGCGACGACAGGATATCCGCCAAGGGATTTTCTTGAATTCAGAGATTTTATTCGTCTCGCTGAAGAGTCTGTTGATGCGCTGAGAGAGGCCTCCACGGGTATAGGTATCATTGTAGGCAGCCCAACAATCAATCCACTTCCTGAAGGCAAAGATTTATACAACAGCGCTTACCTTCTCTACAATCAGGAAACACTTCATCTCCAGCACAAAGCATTGCTACCTACGTATGATGTATTTGATGAGTACCGATACTTTGAACCCGCTAAAAAATATTCCACCGTCCTGTTTAAAGGAAAACGAATCGCGCTGACGATCTGCGAAGATCTATGGAATGTAGGCAATGAAAATCCATTGTACACCGTGTGCCCGATGGACAAGATGATGCCAGATCATCCTGACTTTATCGTCAATGTATCAGCCTCCCCGTTTGACTATAATCATGCGGCAGAGCGCCTTGAAGTCTTGAAAGCAAATGTAGACAAGTACCAGATACCGATGTTTTACTCCAATATCTGTGGAGCGCAGACAGAACTCATTTTTGACGGTGGTTCGATGGTATTGTCACCGGATGGATCTGTGTATGATGAGTTGCCCTACTTTAAAGAAGAACTTCGTTACTATCAGCTCGAGGATGTCATCAAAGGGGGATATCATCGCGAACAGCCCAAAGAAAAAATTCCACTCATTCATGATGCCCTGATCATGGGGCTGCAGGATTATTTTGGAAAACTGGGTTTGAAAAAAGCGATACTTGGATTAAGTGGAGGAATTGATTCGGCAGTCACTGCCGTGATGGCGACACGCGCGCTGGGCAAAGAAAATGTAAGAGTGGTGCTGATGCCAAGTGCCTACAGCTCTTCGCACAGTGTGGACGATGCAAAAGCACTTGCAGAAAATCTGGGAATACGATATGACATCATTCCTATCTCGGCCCCTTATGATGCATTCAACACGTTATTGAAAGATGTCATGGAAGGAAAGCCATTCGATGTCACCGAAGAAAATATACAGGCCCGATGCAGAGCCATCATCCTGATGGCGATCTCCAATAAGCATGGCAACATCTTGCTCAATACCACCAATAAAAGTGAGATGGCTGTAGGATATGGTACGTTATATGGCGATCTTGCCGGCGGACTTTCCGTTCTAGCAGATATTTACAAAACGGATATTTATCTCCTCGCAGATTATATCAACAAAGACCAACAAGTCATTCCAGAAAACTCTATCAACAAACCACCAAGTGCCGAATTGAGGCCGGGGCAAAAGGATAGTGATAGTCTGCCTGAATATCATATCCTGGATCCGATCCTGTATATGTATATTGAAAAAAGACTGGGGCCGCAGGAGATCATTGACATGGGGTATGATGAAAAACTGGTACGCAGGATATTGAAGTTAGTCAACACGAGTGAATTTAAAAGGCATCAAACTGCTCCTGTACTGAGAGTGTCTACGAAGGCCTTTGGCGTAGGGAGAAGGATGCCTATTGTGGGGAAATATTTAAGTTAAAATAAAAAAGGCCCCGTTCAGGGCCTTTTTTATTTATTTCTTCAACAAATCACGAATCTGTGTCAGCAATTCTTCTTGCGTTGGTCCTGCGGGGGGTGCAGGCGCTTCGTCCCTTTTATTTATGGCATTGAATGCCTTTACGATCAGAAACAGGATCCAGGCGATCACGACAAACTTGATCACGGCAGAAATGAAATTGCCATATTTCACAGCTCCCCAGGCCAGCGCGCTGATGTCATCTACTCCGGCAGCTTTCATGGCAGGCGTCAGGAGAAGCGGAGTGATAATATCACCTACCAGGGAAGAAATGATCGCACCAAAGGCACCGCCAATAACCACAGCCACCGCCAGGTCAATGACATTTCCCTTCATGATAAAGGCTTTGAATTCTTTAAGCATGCTCGTTTTGTTATAGTTGTTTATCTACCAGAAATACAAAAGTGATTTTGTCACGAGATATGTATCAATCTCAGGAATTTCTTTCTTCCCTGATCTTGTTCAACGCCGATCCTGCAATCACCCATTCCGCCTGCTGCTCATTGTATCCATGCAATACATCTAAGGTATCTTCTGTACCATCTGTATGACGAAGCCTGATCTTGATCTCTGAATCCGGGTTGAAATTATCAAAGCCAAGAATATCCACAAAGTCGTCTTGTCTCACCAGGTCATAATCGGCCGGATTAACGAAGGTCAACGCCAGCATTCCTTGCTTCTTCAGATTGGTCTGGTGGATACGGGCGAATGATTTTACAACAATCGCTTTTACCCCTAGATATCTTGGTTCCATGGCTGCATGTTCTCTTGAAGAACCTTCCCCATAATTTTCTTCACCGAAGACAACGGTTGAAACACCTTTCTTCTGATAAGCTCTTGCGGAATCAGGTACAGCCATGTATTTGCCTTCGTCGTGATTGATCACCTTATTGGCCTCACCGTTGAAAGCATTGATCGCACCGATAAAACAATTGTTTGAAATATTTTCAAGATGTCCTCTGTATTTCAACCACGGTCCGGCCATTGAAATGTGGTCAGTTGTACATTTCCCCTGCGCTTTGAGCAACACTCTCATGCCTTGAACCTGCTCAGGTGTGATCGGTGTAAATGGTGTGAGCAGTTGCAGACGATCTGACGCCGGATCAACATCCACATTGATCTTGAATCCTTCTGCTGCCGGTGCCTGGAACCCTGAATCTTTAACATCAAATCCCTTCGGAGGCAGTTCGACCCCTACTGGTGGATCGAAGCGTACTTCCACTCCATCTTCGTTGATCAACGAATCCGTCAGTGGGTTGAAATTTAAATCGCCGGCAAAAACAAGGGCCGTTACGATTTCAGGAGATGCTACAAATGCATGTGTGGATGCATTGCCATCATTCCGTTTGGCAAAATTTCTGTTGAATGAAGTGATGATTGAATTTCTGCGTTTTGGATCATCCATATGTCTGGCCCATTGACCGATGCAGGGACCGCAAGCATTAGCCAATACCAGGCCTCCGACTTCTTCGAAATCCTTGAGCATGCCATCACGCTCAACGGTGTAGCGTATCAGTTCAGAACCCGGAGTCACCGTAAATTCTGATTTCACTTTCAGCTTTTTATCCTTAGCCTGCTTAGCTATCGAGGCTGCTCTTGAGATATCTTCATAGGAGGAGTTTGTGCAAGAGCCTATAAGTCCAACATCCAGTTTTTCAGGATAATCATTTTTAGCTACGGCAGCAGCAAATTCACTGATAGGCCATGCGAGATCCGGTGTGTATGGACCGTTGATATGCGGTTCGAGTGTATCGAGATCAATCTCAATGACCTGGTCAAAATAGTTGGCAGGATCAGCATAGCATTCCGGGTCACCGGTGAGATGAGCAGCAATACTATCTGCGATAGTAGCTACATCTGCTCTGCCAGTCGCTTTAAGTAGGCGTGCCATCGAATCATCATATCCGAATGTTGAAGTGGTAGCACCTATTTCAGCTCCCATGTTGCAGATCGTTCCCTTTCCGGTACATGACATGGAGCGTGCGCCTTCGCCGAAGTATTCGACGATAGCTCCTGTCCCGCCTTTTACGGTAAGGATACCGGCTACTTTCAGGATCACATCCTTTGGTGAAGTCCAGCCGCTGAGTTTGCCTTTCAGGTGAATTCCTATCAGTTTAGGCATTTTAAGTTCCCACGGCATTCCGACCATGACATCCACTGCATCTGCACCTCCTACGCCTATGGCCAGCATTCCGAGACCACCGGCATTTGGTGTGTGGCTGTCGGTGCCGATCATCATAGCTCCGGGAAAAGCATAATTTTCTAAAACCGTCTGATGGATGATCCCGGCACCGGGCTTCCAGAAACCAATTCCATATTTGGTGGATACCGAAGAAAGGAAAGAATATACTTCTGAATTGACATCCAATGCTGTCTTGAGATCGGTGTCTGCACCAGTCTGGGCCAGGATCAGGTGATCACAATGCACTGTGCTGGGCACGGCGGTTTTCTCCATTCCGCACATCATAAACTGAAGCAGGGCCATTTGAGCTGTTGCGTCCTGCATAGCAACCCGGTCCGGGGCAAAAAACACATAGTCCTTGCCTCTTGCATAGTCCCGTATAGGAGAACCTGCATGAAGGTGACTAAAAAGGATCTTTTCAGAGAGGGTCAGCGGTCTACCCAGTACTTTCCTGGCATTATCCACTTTGCCCGGAAGGGCGGCATATACCGCCTTGATCATATCAAAATCGAATATCATGATGTATAGTTAGTAATGTTGAATATCCATAAAACGAAACCCCAAAAATAAGGTTCTTACCCTAACATAACGGGTATTATTCTTGGTTGTTGGTGGGGACACCAACAACTGACTGCAACTAAATCACCCCTCCAGTCTTTCAATCAACCGACCAGCGATCCTGAGGAAGTCCATTTCCGTGATGATCCCTATCAACTCTCCGCTCTTGACGACGGGCAGGCAGCCGATACTGTTTTTGCGCATGATAAACATAGCCTCATGGATGGTAGCATTAGGATCGATGGTGAATGGGTTACTATTCATGATATCCTTGGCAGTCGTGATCTCTGGCTCCAGACCTGGGTCGTGGCTACGAAGTTTGAGCATATGTCGCAGGACGTGTCTCAGTGTGATAAGGCCCACGAGTTTCCCTTCCTTGTCCTCCACCGGGGTGTACCTGATTTTCCGCCAGTCCATCATATCGATGACCAGGTCCAGAATGTCGTCCTTTTGAACAGTAAAGAGATCTGTGGTCATAAATTCACTGACCTTGAGTCCGGATGGCCTGTATTCTTTGAGGTCTTTGAGTTCCGGCATCTTCCATTTATGGACCGGGATTCCTGATTTTTCATTGACACACATGGCATACGTCAACACCGTCAATGCCTCATCCTCGGTGGTTTCCTTTTTCAATTTAGTATACGACCTCAAGGCCCACCTGGCTCCATTCATATGCTCGGTAGCCCTTTCTTCAATGACCTCCATATATCGGGAGATGCTATCCGGATGGACATTGCGCATCTCAAGCCCTTTTTTCGCTCTTGGTATCAGCTCCTTGAGGGCCAGTTCGACAACAGGTATTTTCTGGTCAAACATCCAGGTAAACTTGGAATCGATTCCAAACTTGGCTGCCTTTCCGAAGTTATCAAAGACGTCTTCAAATCCGATCTTATTCCGGATATCGCCTACATCATCATGCATCTGCACCATACATCCCAACCAGAAGGCTGCATTTGCCACTTCGTCAAGCACCGTAGGTCCGGCCGGCAGCACCCGATTTTCAATCCTGAGATGTGGTTTGCCGTTATCACTGATACCGTAACATGGCCGATTCCAACGATATACGGTGCTGTTATGCACTTGCAACGAGCGCAACTTAGGTACCTGGCCGGTACTGATCATGGCAAGCGCGTCTTCCTGCACGTCTCCGCTTAGTAAAACTCTGAACCGCACTATATCCTCTCTGTAAATTTCAAGAATCGATTTATCAATCCATTGTCTTCCAAAATTGACACGTGCACTTCGTTCACGCATGTGATCGTGACTGGTCCGCGTGTCAAGTGCCTGTTGGAACATAGCGATCCTGGACTCATGCCACAACCTACGCCCGAAAACTATAGGAGAGTTTGCTCCCATAGCCATGACAGGTGCTGCCAATGCTTGTGACAGATTATACATACTGACAAACTCCGTGGGATGCACCTGGAGGTGAACCTGGAAACTTGTATTTACGGCTTCAATCAGAGGGGAGTCGTGTTTGATCAGGAGCTCATCTATCCCAACCAGGTTGAGTTCATAACTATTGCCCACCAGTTGTTGGTTGATGGCTTCCATCAGGGCAAAGTAGCGCTGCTTAGGCGTCAGATTGTTCATGTCAAGATCAAACTTCCTCAATGTCGGAAGGATACCGGTGAGCACGATGGTAGCGCCGAGTTTATTGATGACATGCTCTATTTTCTCCAGTTTGCCGGTACATTCATCTTCCAGGTCCCTGAGGGCATTTCCGCTGAATTCACGGGGTTCAAGGTTGATTTCGAGGTTAAATTTGGCGAGTTCTGTTTCCACCCATGGCCACTCCTCCATGAGTTTAAGGGCCTCCATATTGATACAGGCAGGTTTGAACGTCTTCTGATCGACCAGGACCATTTCCTGCTCGGCGCCGATCCGCACGATGTCTTTTTCAAACCAGTCATTGTCGATCATATATTCCAATGCTCTGACATCGTCGAGGAGTGATTTGACGAATTGCTGCATCTGGTCCTGCGATTTTACGATCGAAACACGCTGCTCTCCCATGATTCCTGTTTTTTGTATTGAAATGAGTATTAAGAAGGGAAAAATAAGACACAATTTGAGAGTTTGGCTAAAACCGTGATTTATTTGTAAAAAAAAAGCGAAGGCTTAGGCGGAGGAGGAGGCTGTCATGAGATTATCGTGGTTGTTGGAGCAAATTCCAACAACGGCTGTGCGCCGATCCAAGAGTTTGCTCCTGCATCTATGAGAATTCACTATTTGTATTCCTCTGGCATCTCTCCCTTTATAATGAAAAGGCTATTTCAAACGTTACCTTGGGGTCAAATGGAAAAAAGCTTATTACGGTTTGGGATATTTATCTGCCTTTTTACTGGATTGATGACGTTGTCATGCAAAAATGATGACAGGTTGGAGTTATTCGAACTTAATTTCCCTCCACCTCCGATTGAGTTTGACATCCTGCCCGGATTGAATACGTTTGATACCCATATCTATTCGTTCAGTCCTATCCCCACAAGGTATCTTGAAAGGCTCGCTGCCTCCGGCCACAGTGCTGAGGAGGTCATTGCGATTGAAGCTAAGGATGCTTCTCTCTCGAGTTTGTTTGGCGATGAAAACCTAAACTTCATCTCCAGAGTATCGATTTACATATTTGATCCCTTCGAGCCGGCTAATAAAGTTGAATTTTTATATCTCGAACCCATCCCCTATAAGGAAAAGACTACCATCCGGCTCTTCCCCGGCATCACGGATATCAGTGACTGGGTCAAGGAAGAATTTATTGGCATAGAGATTCGGTTAAATTTCAGAGAAATCTCACCTGCATTGACGGAGATGGAACTGGAGTTTGATCTGAGAGTTCTTGGAAAGTGATGCTTCGACGCTGCTCAGCAACCGGAAAAAAATGACAATGATAAGTGAAGGGTAAAAAGCTAGCTATGAAGTCCTTCTTTTTAAAATTATTTTGAAAGCGTATTGATTCCAAAGGAGTGTGGCCTGTTCCGAACCTTTCCTCTCCTTTGTTTGTCTTGTTAGGTAGTCTTTCTTGATTAGTGTGGCCATTCTCACCTGATGGGCCACACTTGATAGCTATTTACTCATCCTCATGAATGCATGTTGACCAGGTAGTGAAGGGCGTGATATTGATCACCTAAAACGTTCATAGCTAGTGATTAACAATACATTTCAGGAATTCCTTTCCCAGATCAGGTTTCCATTCCTGGGTGACAACCTAATGCGGAAATACGAAAATGAGAAGTCACCGCTCAGGTCAGAACTTTTCAGCACAGAGCAGCTTGAACAATATGCCTTATCACTGGCAGCATTGCATACGCTGAGTAGTGATCCGGTGCCTGAGCAACTCCTCAAACGATTGGATGAAAACGAAGCCATTTTAATTGAAGTCCGCAACCTACTCATCGAATCAGCAAAGGAAAACAGTTTGATATCCCCTGCAGGAGAATGGTTACTCGATAATTTTTACAGTATTGAGGAACAAATCCAGATAGGTAAAAAACACTTTCCCAAATCCTACAGTGAAACATTACCCCGGTTAGCTAAAGGTCCATTAGCAGGACTCCCCAGGGTATATGACATCGCGCTTGAAATTATAGCACACAGTGATGGCCGGGTAGACCCTGAAAATCTATACAGTTTCGTCACCACCTACCAGGAGGCTACTAATCTTAAACTTGGCGAACTATGGGCTATTCCTATCATGTTGCGCATCGCCCTGATAGAAAATCTCCGAAGGTTGGCAGCCACGATAGCCAGGGACCGTATCAATAAAAATCTTGCAGATTACTGGGCGGATAAAATGACCGAAACGGCTGAAAAAGATCCCAAGAGCCTGATCGTGGTGACAGCAGATATGGCTCGCTCCAATCCACCTATTGTAAGCTCCTTTGTTGCAGAGCTCACGCGTCGGTTACTCGGTAAAGGCCCTGCACTTTCTTTACCCCTCTCCTGGGTGGAACAAAGACTGGCAGAAAATGGTCTAACGACCAACATGCTTGTGCATCAGGAAAACCAGAAGCAAGCTGCTGACCAGGTATCCATGAGCAATAGCATCAGCAGCCTTCGGTTTATCAACAACGCTGACTGGCGTGAATTTGTAGAAAAAACAAGTGGTGTCGAAAGAATATTGAGGACGGATATCGGGGGCACCTACGGTCACATGGATTTCATAACCCGTGACCACTATCGACATCGTGTAGAGGCTATTGCAAAACGTAGCGGTACGCCAGAACCTGAAGTAGCCAGCATGGCCATAGATGCTGCGCGGGAAATGTATGTTTCAGGAAAGGGCAATCAGCGTAACACCCATGTGGGTTTTTATCTCACAGGCAAAGGGGTTGTCAGCACGGAAAAAAGTGCAGGTATAAAATTCACCTGGTTTGAAAAATTAAAATGTTCACTGGCTGAATATTCTTTTACCGCTTACGCCGGTTCGATCATCCTGTTGACCCTTTTGCTATCAGGCATACTGGTTCGGCATGCCTATCATCAGCATCAACACCTTGGCTGGTTAATCATGATAGCGATACTGACGATTATGGCTACCAGTCAGCTCGCAACGGCCATTGTCAATTGGTTTGCCACGCTTATGGTACAACCGGATTTTATGTCCCGTATGGATTATTCCAGGGGCATTCCTCCATCATCACGTACATTAGTTGCTGTACCTACCTTATTTAACAGCTCAGCAGAACTTGATCATTTACTGGAGAGCATGGAAGTGCGGTTTCTCGCCAACAAACAAGATAACCTTCACTTCGCATTAATAACTGATTTTCGTGATGCACCTGTTGAAGTACTCCCCGGAGACAAGGATTTACTGACGTATGCAGAAAAGAGGATACGTGAACTCAATACGAAGTACAGCAGTGCAAAAGAGGATACTTTTTTTCTATTGCACCGCCCGCGCTTGTGGAACGCCGTAGATAAAATATGGATGGGGTATGAACGGAAGCGTGGCAAGCTAGGCGACCTGAATGCTATACTCAGAGGGCATGGGCAGGAAAAATTTTCGTTGATCGCAGGTGATCAATCTGTCCTGCAGGCTATAAAATACGTGATCACCCTCGATACAGATACACAGCTGCCACGGGAAGCCGCTTGGAAAATAATGGCGGCGCTTGATCATCCTCTCAATCATCCGCACTATGATCCAATTAAAAACCGGATCACGGACGGTTATGGAATCCTTCAACCGAGACTAGCCTCCAGTTTACCTCATTCAGGTTCTTCTTGGTTTGCAAGAATCCATGGCAATGAGGAAGGCATTGATCCGTACACACGCGTGATATCGGATGTTTACCAGGATGTATTAAAAGAGGGTTCCTTTGTCGGCAAAGGAATTTATGATGTTGATGCTTTTGAAAAAACACTTAGTGAACGATTTCCGGAAAACCGCATACTGAGCCATGATCTGCTGGAAGGATGTCATGCACGATCAGGTCTGATCAGTGATGTACAATTGTACGAAGAACATCCCTCCACGTACCTGGCGGATGTGAAACGCCGTCATCGCTGGATACGCGGGGACTGGCAGATTACACGTTGGTTGTATCCAAGTGTTCCCGGCTATACAAAAGGCAATCAAAAAAATCAACTTACCGCCTTATCCCGGTGGAAGATCTTTGACAACCTACGTCGAAGTCTTGTACCCCAGGCGATGTTGATCATATTCCTGTTTGGCTGGATTATTTCCTCTACACCTTGGTTCTGGACCTTTTCTGTCATCGGCATCATCATCCCGCCTTCCGTTCTGTCCTTTGGCTGGAGCTTTCTGACAAAGACACCTGATGTCAAATGGAAAAACCACATCGCTGCTAGTAAGGAATTACTCGTCAACAACCTGGTGAGGCATGCCTGGACCATCATCAGCCTTCCTTATGAGGCCTATGTAAATACGGATGCCATTAGTCGTACGATGTGGCGTATGCACGTCTCCCGGAAAAATCTATTACAATGGGATCCCTTCCATGCAGGTCCCTCCACAAAAAGTCTGGGTGGGCATTTTAAAACAATGTGGTTTGGATCCTTCTCAGGGTCGGCTTTGATCCTCCTTCTTCCATTTATTTCCTGGCCGGCTTTTATCATTGCCAGTCCGATTCTTAGCTTATGGATAGTCTCTCCATTTATAGCCTGGTGGATAAGCTTGCCTCAACAGCGCAAGAAAGCAAGTCTTTCAAAGCAGCAAAATCAATATTTACAAAATCTGGCACGTAAAACGTGGGCATTTTTTGAAAATTTCATGGGGCCCGACGACAATTGGTTGCCACCCGACAATTACCAGGAGAACCCTGAACCCAGGATCGCTCATCGTACTTCACCTACGAATATCGGGTTATCCTTGCTGTCTTCACTAGCTGCGCATGATTTCGGGTATCTCACTACACTGCAGTTGCTGGACAGAAGCCAGAAAACGCTGTCAACCATGCAAACACTTGAGCGTCATAAAGGACACTTTTTAAATTGGTACCATACACAGACTTTACTACCGCTCCATCCTCGTTACGTATCAACAGTGGATAGCGGTAACCTTGCAGCCTGTATGCTAACATTCAAGGAGGGATTATTGTCACTACATAATTTACCAGTACTTCGTGAAGACCTCTATAATGGCTTGACAGATACCATCAATGTGCTTCGGGAGAAAGCAAAGGAACCGAGCGCATTCCAAAAAATAATAGATGCCTGGCATGCAATGGGACCAGAGGAATCACTGCGTCTCTCCTCAGCGAAAACATTTCTCGATACCTTACTTCCTGCTGCCGAAGCATTTCTGGATCAACAAAAAACAACGGGATCAAACGAAGGTTACTGGTGGGCCGAAACACTAGTAAAGCAATGTTCAGATGCAGCATTTGAATTGAGCACCCTCACTGGATGGATGCAGGATGTTGAGCAACATCAAAAGCTAATAGAAGTCTTCAGGATGCCTGATCAGATACCCTCTCTGAATGACCTTATGAACATGACCGAGGTTATCCTGCCTAAACTTGAAAATAGTATTGTAGAAGAGAATGGACCGGAGGAAAAGGAATGGTTGATTGCCTTGGAGTCCAGCATCCGTAACTCGAGATTGATGGCTGAGGGGATGATTGAATCTATTGCCGCGTTGGAAAAACAATGCATTGAATTTTCGGATTATGACTATGATTTCTTGTTCGATCCGGTCCAGCATTTCTTTTCAATCGGTTACAATGTAGAGGACCACCGCCGTGATCCGGGATGTTATGATCTGCTCGGATCCGAAGCTAGACTGGGTGTCTTTGTGGCGATAGCCCAAGGGAAAATTCCTCAGGAAAGTTGGTTCGCTTTGGGCAGACAACTCACTATGACAGGCAAGGATCCTGTCTTGATTTCATGGAGTGGCTCCATGTTTGAATACCTCATGCCGCTGCTGATAGCCCCAGTGTATGAATCAACCTTGCTGGATCAAACACACAAAGGAGCTGTTCGGCGACAGATTGAATATGGCCAGCGAAGAGGTCTCCCATGGGGATTATCAGAGTCATGTTTCAGCATGGTGCACGCAAACATGGATTACATGTATAGGGCATTTGGTGTTCCGGGATTGGGCCTTAAGCGTGGATTGGCGGATGATTACGTGGTTGCCCCCTATGCTTCCATCATGGCGTTGATGATCGAACCTGATGAGGCCTATGAAAATCTTAAGGAAATGTCGCTGCAGGGTTTTGAAGGAAAGTGGGGGTTCTATGAAGCTATTGATTACACGGCCTCCAGATTGCAACGTGGCCAGACCGAAAGTGTTGTGAAAGCATTTATGGCCCACCATCAAGGAATGAGTTTATTATCGCTTGACTATCTGCTTCGTGACCAGCCCATGCAAAAACGTTTTCAGGCTGATCTGCGGTTCCAGACTTCGCTGTTGTTACTCCAGGAAAAAATTCCACAGATCACGACCTATTTTGCACCGATGGTCGATATTACTGATCTACCGTCTGAAACTGTCAACACAGATCTGAGAGTCATCCCTACTTCCGACACACTTGTACCTGAAGTTCAGCTATTGTCTAACGGTAGATATCATGTGATGGTGAGCAATGCCGGTGGTGGATACAGTCGATGGAAAGATACTGCCGTCACTCGATGGCGGGAAGATGGCACATGCGACAACTGGGGCAGCTTCTGCTATATCCGTGATCTGGAGACGGGAGCGTTTTGGTCATCCGGACACCAACCTACAGTCAAGCAGACTGAACATTATGAAGTTATTTTTTCACAGGGACGGGCGGAAATCAAAAGAAGAGATTACAATATTGATGTGCATACTGAGATCGTGGTATCACCGGAGGATGATGTGGAATTGAGACGTCTGCATATCACCAACCGGTCCCGGAAAAAGAGACAGATTGAGTTTACTAGCTATGCAGAAGTAGTTTTGAATTCAGGCATGGCTGATATGCTGCACCCGGCGTTCAGCAACCTGTTTGTCCAAACCGAAATCATCCCACCCCGTCATGCGATCATGTGTACACGCCGACCCCGCTCTGTCGAAGAACATCCCTTGTGGATGTTTCACTTGATGAAAGTACATGGGGTGGATGTACAAGAGGTGAGTTTTGAAACCAGCAGAGATCATTTTATCGGACGGGGAAATACCATCAGTGATCCGCAGTCCATGATGCAAAAAGAAGGGCTTTCAGGAAATGAAGGATCGATCTTAGATCCAATCGTGGCCATTCAATACCGGGTCACGCTCAAGCCATATGAAACCATCACCTTAGACATGGTGTATGGCATAGGTGGGACACAGGAGGAAGGGCAACGTCTTGTTGAAAAATACCAGGACAAGCATATGATCGATCGTGCCTTCGAACTGGCATGGACACACAGCCAGGTGGAGCTGCGACAGATCAATGCCACTGCAGCTGAAGCCCTATTGTATTGCAGAATGGCCGGCTCCATTATTTATGCCAATGCTTCCTTTCGCGCTGATCCCGCGATCATCCTAAAAAATCACCGCGAACAATCCGGATTGTGGAGTCATTCTATATCCGGAGACTTCCCGATAGTACTGCTACAGATCGAAGACAATACGAACATTGAGCTCGTCGAGCAGATGGTCAAGGCACATGCTTTCTGGCGGCAGAAAGGACTTATCGTGGATCTTGTGATCTGGAATGAAGATCATGGTGGGTACCGGCAGGTTTTGCAAAATCAAATCTTGTCGCTGATAGCGCCTACCAATATTGCAGAAGAACAAAACTGGCCTGGTAGTATTTTCATCCGATCTGCAGACCAATTGTCAAATGAAGACCGCATCCTTTTTCAGACAATAGCCCGGGTGATCATTTCGGATAAACTTGGAACCCTCGAAGGACAACTCAACAGGCGAAAAAAATTAAAACCTATTCTTCCAAATTTTATCGCGCAGAAATTTTTTCCCATCATCGAATCTGCCCTTGAAACGCGTGAAGATCTTTTATTCTTTAATGGCATCGGAGGATTTTCGAAAAACGGAAAAGAATATGTGATCACAACCAAGCCGGACCAGGTTACACCGGCTCCCTGGTCAAATGTGATCGCTAATCCCCAATTTGGAACTGTCATATCCGAAAGCGGACAATCCTACACCTGGTTTCAAAATGCTCATGAGCAAAGGTTGACGCCATGGCACAATGATCCGGTCACTGACATGGGTGGTGAGCACTTTTATATCCGGGATGAAGAAACCGGTCGGTTTTGGTCACCTGCTCCCCTCCCGGTGAGAGGCAAGACTCCCTATATCACCCGACATGGATTTGGATATAGTGTGTTTGAGCATCTTGAAGACGGCATTCACACGACTATGCGGGTGTATACAGATACAGAAAAACCGATAAAATATTCAGTTATCAGCATAGAAAACCAATCTGAAAGAACACGTCAATTGTCAGCAACAGGTTATGTAGAGTGGGTGCTGGGTGATCTACAGCACAAAACAAAAATGCACATCACCACTGAAGTTGATTTAAACAGTGATGCCATTATCGCCTGCAATTCATATTCAACAGAATTTGGACGTTTGCTTGCGTTCTTTGATGTTAATGATCCGGGGCGGATCATCACCACTGACCGGGAAGAATTCCTGGGCAGGAATGGTACAGCAAAAAAACCTGAAGCACTTCGAAAAGCAAAACTTTCCGGCAGGACAGGTGCAGCGTTAGATCCTTGCGCGGCGATACAAGTTACCATGACGCTTGAAGTCGGTGAGAAAAATGAATTCGTCTTCAGACTTGGCGCAGCATCCCAAATGGAAGACCTCCGTTATCTCATTGGCCAGGGCAGAGGTAAAACCGCCGCTAAAGAAGCATTTGAAAAGGTAAAGGTCAGCTGGGACAAATCTTTGTCTGTGATCAAAGTGGAAAGCCCTGATCTTTCATTAAACACATTGACCAATGGCTGGCTCAATTACCAGACACTTTCATGCAGATTGTGGGCCAGGAGTGGTTTCTATCAATCCGGTGGAGCTTATGGCTTCCGTGATCAACTTCAGGACGTGTTGTCCCTGCTTCATAATGAACCGGTATTGGCGCGCCAACAAATTCTTTTATGTGCTTCACGCCAGTTTGCACAGGGCGATGTACAGCACTGGTGGCATCCACCTGCAGGCAGAGGTGTTCGGACACGTTGTTCGGATGACTACCTATGGCTTCCATACGTCACTTCAAGTTATGTATTAGTGACAGGCGATGTCTCCATCCTGGATGAGCAGGTTCAATACCTGGAGAGTCGTCCGCTTGCCAAAGAGGAGCATTCGTATTATGATATGCCTATTCGTTCAGATCAGACAGCAAGTCTGTATGATCATTGTGTGAAAGCTATCGAATTCGGATTGCAGTTTGGTCAGCATGGTTTGCCGCTCATGGGTGCCGGAGACTGGAATGATGGCATGGACCGAGTAGGGTCAGAAGGGAAGGGTGAAAGTGTTTGGCTCGCTTGGTTTTTATCAGATACGATCCAGCGGTTTAGTGAAGTGGCAGGACTGAAGGAAGATCAATTGCTACTCAATCGTTTCGAAGTGATACTGAGTACATTGAAAGAAAATATTGAAAAAAATGCCTGGGATGGCGAATGGTACCGCAGAGCTTACTTTGACGATGGCACTCCACTCGGATCAAAAACGAATGAAGAGTGTAAGATTGATTCCATTGCACAAAGCTGGGCTGTCATTTCAGGAGTTGGTGATAAGGAAAGATCTCACCAGGGTATGCGTGAGGCAGAAAAACGACTAGTACGTAAGCAAGACAAGATCATTCAGCTATTTGATCCGCCGTTTGATACATCTGATTTAAATCCGGGATATATCAAAGGATATGTCCCAGGTGTGCGGGAAAACGGAGGCCAGTATACACATGCGGCCATCTGGATGATCATGGCTTTTGCAGCTATGCGTGACAAAGAGAAGATGTGGGACCTGTTACAAATGATCAATCCAATCAATCACGGAAGCACACCTGAAGGAATGCAAAGGTATAAGGTGGAGCCTTATGTAGTCGCTGCTGATGTGTATGCGGTATCTCAGCATTCCGGGAGAGGTGGATGGACATGGTATACAGGATCGGCAGGTTGGTTGTATCAATTGATCGTGGATGCCGTGATCGGGCTTAAGCGTCGTAGAGATATGCTGCACCTTGATCCATGCCTTCCAACGGAATGGGGCAATGTCAGCATTCAATACAAGTTCAAAACCTCTGTCTACATGATAGAAATGCTGCAGGAAGGATCAGGCACTGATGGAATGCAGATTATGCTTGATGGCGATAGGATTACAGGAAATTCAATCAAGCTGGTTGATGATGGGCAGGAACACCAGGTGAGTGTGAAAATGTGAGTGGTGAGTGGTGAGTGGTGAGTGGTGAGTGGTGAGTGGTGAGTGGTGAGTGGTGAGTGGTGAGTGGTGAGTAAAATAAAACAATCAAGCTTTGCTTGATTGTTTTATTTTACTCTGCTAACTGCTAACTGCTAACTGCTAACTGCTAACTGCTAACTGCTAACTGCTAACTTTTCATTCTTCACTCTTCACTTCCTCCACAGCATTGATCATCTCCCAGGCATGTAACTTGAGAAAAGTATACCATTTGATGACCTTGCGTATATCGTTGATATGCACACGGTCTTCATCATGGTCGGCCACGATTGTTTTAAACCAGGCACGGAGATTTTCTGATTTATCATTGAGCTCGGGAATCGGCGTTTCGGCTTGAGAAGTATCCACTTTGGTGAGTACGTCATCGAGGCCTGCTACATCGGTATAGGTATAGATACCAATTGAGACCAGCGGAGTGAACTGATGCTTACGCACGGATAGAAACTGGCGTTTGCCAGTTTCAAAACTTTCGATCAATAGGCCGTTTGGACGGGTGGCGATCAATTTATGCAAGCCGGAAAGGCCGCTGACGGATATGACGTTGTCTAATTTCATTTAATAGGAAATAAGTTTTTTCATCTGTTCATATAAACGTTGTACCGGCAGGAATTGCTTCTCCAACACCTCTGCAAAAGGAACCGGGGTATCAAGAGATCCAACGCGCATGACAGGAGCATCAAGGTATTCGTAAAGATTTTCGGCAATATACGCTGCAATATCTCCGCCGATGCCACCGGTCAGGGTGTCTTCATGCAGGATGAGCACCCGGTTTGTCCGCTGTACACTTTCACTGATCGCTTCCCAGTCAATCGGAAGTAGCGTCCGGAGATCAACAATATCAAGATCCCATCCTTGCTCCTCTGCGAGATGAGTAGCCCAATGGACTCCCATACCATAGGTGATGATACTGGCCTGTTGTCCGGTCCTGACTTGTCTCGCTTTACCAATTGGTGTAGTGTAATAGCCATCAGGCACCAAACCACTAATCCCTCTGTACATAGCTTTGTGTTCAAAGTACATCACTGGATTAGGATCTTCAAAAGCTGCTAATAAAAGGCCTTTTGCGTCTTCAGGTGTTGATGGGTACACGATCTTAAGACCGGGGACGTGATAAAACCATGCTTCATTGCTCTGGCTATGAAACGGTCCTGCTCCAGCACCTGCGCCTGTAGGCATGCGCACAACGACATCAGCAGAACCTCCCCAGCGGTAGTTGATTTTTGCCAGGTTGTTGACGATCTGATTGAAACCGCAGGTAACAAAATCAGCAAATTGCATTTCAACCATGGTTTTGTATCCTTCAAGGCTCATGCCCAAAGCAGTGCCTATGATCCCGCTTTCGCAAAGTGGTGTGTTGCGGACACGTTCTTTACCGAATTTTTTTACAAAGCCATCCGTGATTTTAAACACACCTCCGTAATCACCAATATCTTGCCCCATCAGCACCAGTTTGGGGTGTTTTACCATAGCTTCGTCGAGACCGGCACTGATAGCGTCAACAATGCGCATTTCTTTGGCTTGTGCAGTGGGTGCTACGACCTGCTGATTCCAGGGCTTGTAGATATCTTTTAATTCATGGGTCAGATCCGCTGTGAGCTCTGGTTCCTTTTCGGTGATTTCGAGATGTTCAAGGATGAGGCTTTCGTATTGATGCTTAAGCGTAGTGATCGCTTCGTCTGTGAGTACCCCTTGTTCAAGCAAGAACTGTTCATAATTGCGGACCGGATCTTTTTTATTCCATGCTTCGATGAGTTCGGGTGGAACATATTTGACGCCTGATGCTTCTTCATGTCCACGCATGCGAAATGTCATACACTCAATCAGGATAGGAGCTGGTTTACGACGCATTTTCTTTGCGTACTTATCGATCGTAGTGTAGACTTCGATGATATTATTGCCATCGATCATGATGCCTTCCATACCGTAGCCTTTGGCTTTATCCGCCAGATGCTTGCACATAAACTGATCGGAGGAAGGGGTGGAGAGACCGTAGCCGTTGTTTTCGATGATGAAAATTACAGGCAGTGACCATACGGGAGCGATATTGAGTGCTTCGTGGAAATCACCCTCGCTAGTGCCTCCTTCTCCGGAAAAAGCCAGAGAGACCATCGGGCGCTTATCAAGCTTATAGGCCAGGGCTGCACCGCAAGCGAGAGCCAACTGAGGACCGAGATGAGAGATCATACCTACTATGCCATACTCTAGGGTACCAAAGTGGAAGGATCTTTCGCGGCCTTTAGAAAAGCCATTGATTTTACCCTGCCATTGTGAAAATAGCCTGTGAAGAGGTATGTCCCTGTTGGTGAAGACACCTAGGTTGCGGTGTAAGGGGAAAATGAGTTCTTTTGGCTGCAGCGCGAGAGTTGCACCGACAGCAATAGCCTCCTGCCCGATGCCGGAGAACCACTTGCTAACCTTGCCTTGACGGAGGAGTTTGAGCATCTTCTCCTCGATCATGCGAGGTAACAGAATACCTTTATAGAGCCTTATCAGGTCTTCATCTGAGATTTTCTCGCGCTTAAAGCTGATGGGCTTTTTTGTTTTAACGTCTTTGGACATGAGGGTGCAAAAATATCCCTTTATCGGGAGCGGAGGGTATAGGAAAACGTCTTAAAAACCATCCAAAATGACAGTGTGCCACACCTAGGTGTGCCACACTGTCGTAACTAATTGATTGTCAAAGCCCCCAGGGCTTTTTTAACTAAATTTCAAATTTGCAGAAAAAACACTTTACTGCAGCTCTCGGAGAATCTTCAAACTATGCACTTCACGGAGTGATTCTACATGCAATTGATAGTATAATATGAGCTGATCCACCAGCCTCTTCCTGACTTCATGGGTCACCTCAGCTTTGCCTTCAGATCCGCTTTTCATGATCTCTCCAAGTAATCGCAAGTCCTCCATGTCCATCAGGTAATTGTGTGTAGGCCGAACAGTAACAATGTGTCCTTCAAGCAGATCAAAGTACTTGCCATCCAAATCGCGAATCTCACAATCCATACCAAACCCCAGGTAATGCGAAAGGGACACCAGAAATCTGATCAGGAAATCCCTGTCAAAGCGACCCGGTGAATCATATCCAACAAGGGAACCGTGAAGAAAGGTGAACAACTCAGGATGAGGTTCCGAGGTATTTATACACTTTGAACACATCTCCGCCAGGCAGGTGATGACCGCAGACTTCCGCATGTCAAAAGGAATGCTTTGCCACGTATGATCAAGCCGGGCTTCCTTGATGCGATGGATTTTCTTATGATCCTGGTGGTACGCGACCAGATCTACCAGACTCAATAATTGAAGGGAAGAAGCCGGCGTCACCGCTTTTGCCTTTCGAACACTATTGATCACAAAGGTCTGGTGACCTTTCTGTTCGGTATACATATCCACGATCAAGCTGGTCTCGCCATACTTGACTGTGCGTAATACGATGGCCCGGGTATGATAGATCAAGCGCGAAAGATCGGGAAAAAGGTGGAAGGTTTAGGAGATGGAAAGGCAGAAGGGGCAGAAGGGCAGAAGAGAGGCTATATAGATAAATTAGGATAGATCAACTTTAAGTCCCCTTTTAGGGGATTTAGGGGCAGAAGGGACGCTATATAGATAAATTAGGATAGATCAACTTCAAGTCCCCTTTTAGGGGATTTAGGGGCAGAACGGCCTCAAGGGCAGAACGGCAGAAAGGACTATAAAGTCAGTCAACTCATAAAAAATCAAAACAATCAAGGCTTTATCAAGTTATATTTAGTTGAAACCATATTTAAAAAATTAAACTCAAAACATGAAAAGATCAGCAACAGCCAATTGGAAAGGTTCAGGTAAAGAAGGAAGCGGAACCATGACAACACAATCCGGTCTCCTCAATACCGATCAATATAGCTATCGTACCCGTTTTGAAGACGGCATCGGGACCAACCCTGAAGAACTTGTCGCTGCAGCGCATGCAGGTTGCTACTCTATGAAACTCAGTTTTGTCCTTGGGGCAGCTGGTTTTACCCCTTTATCAATAGATACCAAATGTTTCATCACACTTGAAGGAGGTGCTATCACTGAAAGCCATCTAGCTACAGCAGCGACAGTCCCAGGCATTGATGATGCTACCTTTCAGAAATGCGCTGCTGAAGCCAAAGAAACCTGCCCAATTAGCAAATCATTGAATACCAATATTACACTCGAAGCGAGCCTTGTGTAAGTGAAAAATGATGCTTCGATACATTCGACAAGCTCAGTGCGGCGCTACACTCAGCAACCAAGAAAATAAACGAAGTACCAAGAATGAAAAGCTTATCATTTCGCCCTGCAAAAACTTATGTTGGCATTGAAAACTTGCCTCCTTGGGATTTGCATGCAAAAGGGTGCGCGTAAGGGCAAAACAGGGGGCGGGGGCAAAAAGAAGTTAAGATTGAAAATAAAGAATCAAAAATTTGTAGCGGCGTCTTGCAGAGGCCTGATTGTGAATTGTGAGTTATGATTTTGATGTGGTCGCGTCAGGAGACGCGAAAAATATTGCATTCAAGTCAAAAGACTTGAACGAACGGTTAAATTGATACTACTGATTCTATAACGCATTATAAAGCTATTCATTGGAACAAAGCCTGCACACAGAAACATATATACCGGGACAATGTAACATTGGCCCGGAGGAGATAAGAAGGCGCAAACGCTTAGGCTATATTGGACTTGCTATAATGATTGTATTTATCATACTTGCTGAAACGTATCATGTCCAACAAATTTGGAAACTTGCCTTGTTTGCTCCTACGGTGTATGCATTATCAGGATTTATACAAGCCAGATATAAGTTTTGTTTTGTATTTGGCTTTTTTGGTCTATTGAGTATGGCTGGTAAAAGATCGCGGGTCAAAGATGCAGATCAGTTGACCAAAGACCGGGCTATGGCATTTCGAATCTTGAGCCAGGTCATTTTTGGGAGCAGCCTTATAACACTTCTTTACTATTTTCTTTCCTAAGCAATGCCTTTGATGTTTAAACAAACCGCATTAATCCATTGGAATAAAAATTCCCCGGGTAGCTCTGAAATGATCGGTGTAAATTGTCACAAACAACATTGAAGGCATCTGCCCGTCTAACCAGATTCGTCTCAACGAATCACCCATTGATTCAATCCCTGAATAAGGAATTACTCTCCCTTGTATGTCTGTGAGTTGTACCTGAAGATTCCTGGTGTCCGCTACATCACAGACGATATCAATGCTATGTTCATCCCCGTCATACCACAAGCTTAATTTGTTTTCCGAACCAGGATCGTTTGACGCACTCAACATAAATACATCACAGGCCGTATAGGTACATGCGCTAAACATATCCTTCATTTCAACACAATAACAACCTGATTGCTCAGGCACATAACAAAGGTCAGTACTCAAGAATATCTGGTTTTCACACGCTCTCCATACATAACTGAATCCCGGCAAGAAGTCTGTACATAAGGTGTCTTCATGAAAAGAAACAGTAGGCTCAATTGGGAAAGGCACTAAGACGGATGCTATTGAATCATAGATGGTTCCCTCACAAGTCTTATCCTTCATAAAAACCAGTTTATAATCTACCGGCAAAGTCGCTGGACAATCCACATACGCATACTCCGGACTTTCAATACCTGAAATGGTATCTATAGAGATACCATTGGAAATGGCAATGGTCCACGGTGGTGTCCCTGTCATCAGGACGTCAAGCGTGACGCATAGATCACAGAGTCGCTGTGTGCAGCAGATATAAGCTTCCGGCACTGGATGAACGCAAATAGTGTCCCTGCAGGTAGTGAGACAACCATTGAGTTCAATTTCCAACTCCACCTCAAAACAGCCGGGTGTATCAAACTGAACCCATATCGAATCTGCAGATGTAACAGTCAATACCGTACTTGAATCTGTCATGACATTCCATGTGGAACCGGCAAGAAGTGTATCGGTAGACGTGTAATATATCAGGATTGAATCTCCAACGCAGAGCGTATCCGGTGCATGTATCTCACATGCTAGGAGACAGACCTTGAAATCACTGCAAACGGTGTCGATATCTGTGCCTTGCGTGAGGATGACACAAACACATCCTGAGTCAACAACCGTAATGCACTGTGTAGAGCCCGGCAATAAAGTACCGTCACAAGTATACCATTGATACTGATCCGCAGTATCTGATACGCACAACTGATCCCCTGTGAGCTCTAACGTGCCAATGCAGTCCAGAAAATGAAGATCTATAGTGATGATGGAATCACATCCTTCCGGAGGAATGATGATAAATGTACCGGTAGGGTTGAATTCATTGAACGTATGTCCGAGCACTTCGACACTATATCCATCTCCCATGCATCCGCTATACGAAATAGTATCCCGTGCCGGAGGATTAAAGACCAAATCAATGATAATGATCGAATCACACTCATGGCTATTGATCATAGTGTCTGTACCAATTGGATTGGACTCATCATAACGTACGGAATCGACTATGACGAAGTAACCATCCCCTTTACAACCATTATATAACTCGTACGAGAAGGTGGTCGGGTAAAAAACACATGTTATTGTGACAATCGAATCACAACCATTGCTGCCGGTGATCACTTCAATACCGGTGGGATTAGACTCATTATACAGCACGCCATTCAGATCTACTTCGAAGCCATCTCCTACACAACCCTCATACGTTATGGAGCCAAATGTTGTTGGATGGTATTCGAGCTGAACAATGATCATGGAATCACATCCGTGTATTGTCGCCAGGATTTCGATACCTGAAGGGTTGGACTCATCATACTGGGTTCCATTGACGATAACTGAATATCCATCTCCCTCGCATCCAGAATACTGTTGGTACTGTATGACAGGTTCATAAGTAAGGACAGCGATATATAGGATCGAGTCACAGCCATTTTGAGAATCACCGTACAGCGTATCAATCCAGTTGCCTTCCCTGTAATATGTACCATTGATTTCAATGGAATCGCCTTCACAAATTGTTTCGGTGACTGATGCGGTAGAAGTTGGCTTAACATTTACGAGCACAAAGCAGGTATCAGGATCTTCGAGCGGCACTTGAACGATGACTTGGAGCGTGCAAATACCAGGCGTGGTAAAACACGCAATGTGCGGATTTGCCTCGTTCTCATTAGTGATTGTACCTCCGGTATTAGACCATGCATAGGTGGTGCCTGGGGGATCTGCTACAAGGTAGAAGACCGGACCGCATTGATTAAGACAAACCTCACCGGGTGCAAAAATGCACTGGCCTTGTAGTTGTGCCACAACAAATAATAAGCAGAATATAGTTGATATCTTAAGGTACCTCATTAGCGGCCACAAGATAACAAATATTAAATAATTTTAATATGTAAAATTTCAGTACTCGCCTATACCCTAAAACTGGAAGTAAATGAAGGCGCTGCTACTCTCCTGGCTCAGGGCCAGTGCAAACAACATCAGTGCCCAAACGATGGCCAGAAACCACCATGGGATCTTTTGTGCCAGTTGCAACACGGAAGATTTCCGCATCAGCCAATGGGCTATCACCATCAGCGTTATGATCACACTGACCTTAATGATCGCAAGTGTAGTCAATAACGGTTCTGCATCATGAGACATTCCAAACATAGAGCCCAGCATCGTCCATGCCTGTGTAAAGGTCCCTGCCCTGAAAAACACCCAGGTCACATTGATCAGAAAGAATGTAAAGAGTGCATACAGAAAGGCAAGTGATGTATGGCCCGCACTGATGCCGGCCACTGCAACTTCCTGATCAGCCGGTATGGCTTTCTTTAAAAACTTATCACGAATAAATTTTTCAACCCACAGATAAAAACCATGCAATCCGCCCCATACAACAAAGGTCCAGTTGGCACCATGCCACAATCCACCTAATAACATTGTGATCATAAGGTTGATGTAGGTCTTCAATTCGCCTTTGCGATTTCCACCCAGCGGGATATAGAGATAATCCCTGAGCCATGCAGAAAGCGTGATATGCCATCGCCGCCAGAAATCCGAGAAGCCGACGGCTGCATAAGGATATTTGAAATTTTCGGGCAAAATAAATCCAAGACACAATGCAACCCCAATAGCGCAAGTGGAATAACCGGCAAAATCAAAAAAGATCTGGCCTGAAAATGCCAACACCCCCATCCAGGTATCTAACGCCAGTAGCTGGCCGGTATGTCCAAATACATCATTAGCCGCGCCTGCAAGCTGACCATCTGCCAGGACGACCTTCATAAACAAGCCGAGCGTTAGTAATAACAGTCCTTCAGTCATTTGCTTCATTGTCGCGCTGCGTGGTGATTCAAACTGGGGTACTAATTGAGGTGGCCTTACGATCGGGCCGGCGACGAGATGAGGAAAGAAAGTAACAAAGAGTGAAAAATCAAGCATGGACTTCACCGGCGCACTCTTTTTGTGATACATATCAATTGTATAACACAACGTGGTAAAGGTGTAAAAGGAAATACCGGCAGGCAGGATGATATTCGGTTTGGCAGGACTGAAATCAATACCAACGAGATTTACCAGGGTTACAAAGTTCTCCAGTAAAAATGTTCCGTATTTAAAAAAGCACAACATGCCGAGGTTACCAATCAGGGACAGCACTAATAGGAGTCGCTTCTTCGTGAGATTCTGTTGAGTATACAAGGCACGGCCGACAAAATAATCAACCACTGTTGATAGCCATAGCAAAAGGATGAAAGGAGGGTTCCAGGCTGCATAGAATATATAACTCGCGAGGAGCAGGTTGATCTTCTTTGCTCTCCATGATATCGGGAGGTTGTGCAGGAGCAGCATGATGAGAAAGAAGGCTATGAAGGTGTAGGAGTTGAAGACCATTTAGGTGCTTTTTTTGTTTAGGAGATTAGAGGCTTAGGAGGTTAGAGGGTATTAATTCTAAAGACATTTCGTAATGTTAAATGGTAAACGTTAAATGGTAAACGTTAAATGGTAAACGTTAAATGGTAAACGTTAAATGGTAAACGTTAAATGGTAAACGTTAAATGGTAAACGTTAAATGGTAAACGTTAAATGGTAAACGTTAAATGGTAAATAGTAAATGCGTTTCATGCTGCTGGATGGAGTTTCTTGTGCTGAGCGAAGCCGAAGTATCTCCGCCAGCATGTATCGTGTTTTTAAGTTGATAGGTTTATTAGGTTTATAGGTTTTATTAATCCTTGCCGCTGGATGGAGTTCTCTCCGCCAGCATGTGTCTGGTTTATAAGTTGATCGGTTTATGAAATTATATGCTATTCATTTTCGGAAATTTCCAGCCACGCTGCTCCTGAAGGATGCGGATAAATTGCTTTGTAAAATCAATGGCATCTGTCGGCGTCAGGTGTGAAAACTCAGGGCACTGATATTGACTGATTTCAGGAAAGTCCAGATAGTGAATACCTGGACATCCGGTGACCGCTAAAATCTTTTCCCAGTATTGATCCCGGGGAAAAGCTTTGTCTTCACCATCCTTAAACGGACCGCTTGATGGAGTGCGAACGAACAGGATGGTACCGCCTCTTGACTGTATTTTGTCTGTTGCAGCCTTAACCTTCAACAGCATTGAATCAAGGGACGCTCCACTGATTGGCGGCTTCTTATTCATGCTGGCAAACAAAGCCCAGATGGAACGTTGCTTATTGACTTGTGCTGTGTCAGCGAGAAACAAGGGGCCCATATATTCCTGGCGGTCGAACTTGACCCGATCAAAATCACGTGGAAAAATGGGACCCATCATCACTCCGGGCCGGCTTGGAATTTCCCATTGGTCCATGAGTGCATTGAGTGATATATCCTCTCTGTCCAGAAATACGAAGGTGGATTCAATATACCTATTCAAGACAAAGCCCGCGCGTTGGGCTGGTGTAATTTCCTGATGATATTTCAGGGCCTTTTCCGGTCTGGCTTTGTTACCGGGATTGGTGGAAAAGAATAATCCTTCTGTGACATCAATAATCAGTTTGCCTTTAAAAGCAGGATCATCCGCCAGGTTGTACAAGACGGGTAATGGCGTACTGCCTACGCAAGCCAACTGGACTGGGTCTTCCCCTGTTATGGATTTCCAGGTATCAATATCCAGATCAAACTTGATTCTGGAGGACCCGATAAATACGGTTGATTTGTCAGCGGGTTGGTATACCCTACCCCGATGGTAAGCCCATAAGGGTCCGTCGTCATCAAAGGAGATATTGACACCCTGATTTCGTTGGTAAAATTCCCAGGAGAGGAGCGCAAGCAAAAATAACAGACCTGCGGCGATTACCGGCCGCTTGAGTGGTGTGGAGGACATTGGTTTCGTTTTGTGTTGATTATACTAATCATTCGAAAGATCAGAAATAATATTTACTTCACACAACTCTTTCAAAATAAATGGAATATTCATCGAAAAAAGAATATCTTCTTATCTGATTATATCCATTGGCAACATTTTGGCGCATATAGAGTTAAAATAATAAGAGGCACTTCCTCCTTCATGCCATCTGATATCATCATCAATATCTATATGGTATGTTGCTTGTTTCTTAAAACCGCAAGCTGTTGAATTCTGAGAAAAATAAAATCACAAATATGATCCTACCTTTTACGAAAAACGAAAAATCACTTACCCTAGGTGTCGAAATGGAAATCCAGCTGCTGAATCCTAAAACATTACGTCTTACACCCAAAGCTCCAGATATCCTGAAAATGATCCACCATGAAAAGCTAACTAAAGAAATGTTTCGGAGCACACTTGAACTGGTCACTGGTGTATGCCCGACAGTTCATGAAGTGAGTGAGGACCTTGGCTACACTTTAAAAGAAGTCATGGTAGCTTGCAATGCAAAAGAAATCCTACTGGCTGGAACCGGAACCCATCCGGCAGCTGATTATAATAACAGGATTCTAAGTGCTTCCTCGCGTTATCACGAATTATTAGACAGGAATCAATGGCTTATCCGTAGAATGGCTGTGTATGGACTCCATGTACATATTGGAATGCATGATGGTGACGCCTGCATTCGATTTAACAATTTCTTTCTGCATTTTATTCCTCATCTGATCGCCCTTTCCGCAAGTTCGCCTTTCTGGAGAGGCACAGATACCGGTCTTGCAGCATGTCGGCCTACCACCTATGAGGCACATCCTACGTCAGGACTTCCTGTCATCGTGGAAGATTGGAATGAATTTAATGAACTCTATGCTCTCCTGCTCAAAACAGACTCCGTACACAGTATGAAAGACATTTGGTGGGACATGAGACCAAGCCCAGGTTATGGAACGCTTGAAATAAGAATATGTGACGGCCCAGCCACCATGCTTGAACTGGAGAGCATTGTAGCATTCATACATCTGCTGGCGCATTGGTATCAGGATCATGCTGAGGAATTTGCTGCCAAGAATAACCTTAAACCTTTAGAATGGGTATTGCGGGAAAATAAATGGAGGGCGATCCGCTATGGTACTGATGCTGAAATCGTAAGCCATGAAACACTGGACAGCATCAAATTATCAGACCATATTTTAAACTGGCTTGATAAGCTGAATCCATACATTGTTAAACTTGGCTATGAGTCCTATGCCAAATGTATTGAAGATATACTCCTTAAAGGAAATAGTGCCACCAGACAGCGCCGCATATACCAGGACACTGGAGATGTAATGGAGGTGGTTCGGCACAATATTGATGAGTTTCAACGCGGCGAACCTATCTGGCTTTAACCTGTGTGTAGATACCCATTGTCTCCCTTTCCTAGCTTACCAAACGATGTGGAAATTATATCCTCTAGGGCCAGAGCATATCTTGAACTATAAACGTAGCTGCTCCTGCCAGAAATCCAATAAGCGCGAGCCAGGAAATATTCTTAACGTACCAGAAAAAATTAATTTTTTCTATCCCCATGGCCGCAACACCGGCTGCTGATCCGATGATGAGCATGCTGCCTCCTGTGCCGGCACTATACGCGATAAACTGCCAGAAGTAACTATCTGTAGGATACAAGGTCATATCATACATACCCATCGCTGCAGCGACAAGTGGGACATTGTCAACGATGGCAGATAGAAATCCGATGATGATCACCACCAGGTTGATATTGCCCACATGCTGATCGAGCCACTGGGCAGTTGCCGTCAAAACTCCGGTGTGCTGCAATACCCCGATGGCAAGTAAGATCCCAAGGAAAAAAAGAATGCTAGGCATGTCAATTTTCCGAAGCGCATAAAGCACTGAAAATCTGTCCTTATCGCTTTCGTCTTTACCGGAATGAATAAGTTCTGTGATCACCCACATCAGGCCCAGTGCGCCAAGGATACCCATATACGGTGGCAGATGCGTGATGGCTTTGAATACTGGTACAAAAATGAGTGATAGTAGCCCTATCGCAAAAACCAGGTTCCGATCCCGTCCTGAAGATTGCACCTGGGTTGTATCCGCAGCCGGCATATGGTCCACTACACCTTTGAGTCGTATACTAATGAGGGCGAGAGGAACCACCATACAAACAATACTTGGGAGCAGCAGATGGGCAATCGTGACAGTGGTTGTAATCTGTCCGCCGATCCAGAGCATCGTCGTTGTCACATCTCCAATAGGCGACCAGGCACCGCCGGCATTGGCCGCTATCACAACGACAGAAGCAAAGAGTAACCGCGTATCACTGGCAGGGAAAAGCTTTCTCACCAGGGAAACCATCACAATGGTCGTCGTCAGATTGTCAAGCACCGCCGAAAGAAAAAAAGTAATCGTCGAAAGCAGCCACAGGAGCTTACGCTTATTGCGTGTAGTGATCCTGGTGGTGATGATATCAAAACCGTCATGGGCATCGATGAGCTCGACTATCGCCATCGCCCCCATCAGGAAAAAAAGAATTCCTGATATTTCGCCCACGTGCTCCGCAAGCTGATGCGATACCAAATGTGCATCCTGCTGGGTGAACACATATAACGTCCAGCATGATACCCCTGTCACCAAAGCTATGGCAGCTTTATTGATCCGTATGGAATGTTCTGCTGTTATAGCCAGGTACCCTGTTATAAAAATGATGAGGATGAGTGTGGTCATGTTTTCCGTTTACTGCATGTTACCTACAGGTAATAGATTGGCTACCATCATGCAAATGTAGACCTGGAGATAAAAATCTAAAACCCCGATGAGGTTACTTCTGGTGATTCGGGTCTCATCCATTGCATGATAAGGACAAGTTAAAATTAGTAAATGCATCTAAAACACACTTTACGATCCCTCTCCAGTGCAACCAATGCGACATTTCGTGCAAAATTAAACATTGCCCGGCGCCTGCCAGGCTACTAAACTATGGGCATTACCCGCGCTCTGAGCAAAGCCTCGGCTTCCTGTTGGCTGCTGAAAGTATTGTCAATGTTGACCAGATTAGCTGCAAGTTTATCATAGCGTTTGTTCATCACCCAGAAAAAAATATGCAGATAATGTATACCATCAAAGATAAACGTCTTGTTCTTTTTATACTGCTCAATGTTCTTTAGAAACACTCCGGGGATTTCTGTATAATGCAATCCCGGATTGTAATGATGGATGGCGTGGTATCCGTCATTCCAGCAATTCTGATTATAGACATTATTGATACAATTAAAGGTGCTGCTGAAGTGGCCCTCAGGATCATTCTTGTCGACAAAGCAATGCTGTGTCCAGTTGCCCATCATCATGATGAACCGTGCATAAATCACAGGTATAATGAAAATCATAAGCGTGGCTTTGAAATTAACAAAACTCATCGCCACACAAAATGCATAAAAGGAAAGTTCTCCGATGGTAAACCTCGTATACACCTTTTTCTTTTTTCGATTAAACAGGTATATAAAGGTATCCACGATCCCCATGAGTAAAAACCGAAACAGGTATTTCAAAAAATCCGTTGGGCTATCGCGGCGGTATTTCATTGTACTACTTGCATCATCTTCCTGGTTGTTTTCAACGTGGTGCATGATGATATGGTGGGCGAAATAGGTTTCCGGTGTGTTGCCAAAGAAAGGAGCGACGATCCAGGTGGTGTACTTGTGCAGCCACATGTACCCTTTTTTGAACATCGGGCGGTGGCACATACAATGGAACATCAGACCAAAACGACCCTTAAAATAGGACTGCGCCACATAGGCATATGGAATAAAAGCCAGCCACCAATATACTCCTTGAAGTAGCGGTGTATATAAGAGTATAGCCCAGGGGAATACAATGAGATGTATGCGGGTCAGTAAATGAACAAAAGGCAAATCCCTTTCATCATTGAGAAATCTGAGCCAGAATTTTTCGTAAGCGGTAAGATTTGCTTTGGGTTGGTATTGGGGATCTGTAAGCGTGCTTAATACCTTCATACTGTGAATTAACCGTTTAAATGAAAATAAATTGTGTTATAAAACTTCCAAAGCTCCGCTAGAACGCCGGACTTTTTCATGTTTGATCGCACAATTTACGCATTTTTCCGGCAAACAAATTCAGGTTTTGATGGATGCAATCTTTACATAAGCTTATATGTATACATTATGCGATTGACTGTGTCTGCAAAATCCCTTCTCATTCTTCTGCCTCTGGCTATTGGCATTGAGTCATTGCTCTGTGGGCAACAGGAAAATACAATTTGGTATTTTGGGCATAACGCAGGATTGGATTTCAGCGCCAACCCTCCACAAGCCATATCAGGCCAACTCAATTCGAATGAAGGATGTGCCGTCATGTGTGACCGTACCGGACAACTTTTATTTTATTCAAATGGCGAAAGTATTTGGGATAAAACACCTCAGATCATGCCTGACGGATCGAATCTGGCGGGAGGTTTTTCCTCTACTCAAGCAGCGCTCATCTTAACGCTGCCAGGCTCGTTTATGAAATATTATCTCTTCACCATGGAAGATCATAATGAAGATGGTGACTTCTACTATTCCATTGTGGATATGAGTCTTCGAAATGGTTTAGGTGACATTCAGGCTGGAAGTAAAAACACCCATATCACAAATACTATTTGTGAAAAAGCCATTGCTATTCCCCATCAAAATGGAGTGGATAGCTGGATTATTTCCCACAAATATGGATCTGATCAGTTCCTGGCTTACCTTTTTACAAAAGACGGATTATATAGTACACCCGTTACCTCAGCCATCGGTAGTCATTATAGCAATGCAGCAGTGATCGGACCTGTGAAAGCATCACATGATGGCACGAAAATCGTCAGCTCTGCGTCATTTCACAACATTTGTGATATGTTCGATTTTAATGACGCGACAGGAGTCCTTTCAAACCATGTCAATCTGATACTTCTTTTAGGTAGTCCAAAAAATGTCTATGGTATCGAGTTTTCGCCAAATAACCAGTTTCTGTACCTATCCAGTTTTTGGGTGACGAGTCATTTGTATCAGATTACATTAGCGGACCTGCATATTCAAATACTACATAGTATTCCTGGAAATTACATTTTTGGTGCTTTGCAATCAGGCCCGAATGGCAAAATCTATTTGGCCCGCGAAAATCAAAATTACCTTGGTGTCCTACATTCACCAAACGAGCCAGGCCTCGCTTGTAAGTATGAATCAAATGGTCAGCTCCTCGCTACAGGCACCACGTCCGGAGTGGGATTACCCAACGTGACACCTCTGGATTTAATCCATGATGTGCTGCCTGTTTTCTTCCTTGGTGCAGATACTACATTTTGCAATGGTGACACCCTGCTCCTTTCGACTGGTTTGTCAGGAACACTGATGACAGATTACGTTTGGGAAGATGGCACAACAGACAGTGTAAAAACATTTTCGCAGGAAGGATCATATTGGTTAGCAGCTAGTAATCATTGCGGAGATTAAAGCGACACCATCAACATTGCATTGATCTTAACTCCGCATATTGAGTTCCAGGACACTATAGTTTGCGAAGGTCAGCAGATGGCCCTCAATGCAACACAAGATGATGCCACCTACCTGTGGTCTGATCAATCTACAACTCCTATTTTGGTTGTTGAACAAGCAGGCACCTATGCAGTGACTGTAACCAATGAATGTGGTAGCTCCAGTAGTATAAGCGAAGTCACCTTTGTTCCTTTGCCGGAGGCAGCGTTAATGGATACAGCGCTGTGCGAAGGGCAGGAAATTATCTCCGATGTGACTGTAGAAGGCGGTTCGTATACATGGTCGGATTTTTCTACATCACCTATATTCCATGTTGATCAGCCAGGCCTCTATGCGGTAACCGTAAGCAATGCATGCGGCATGAGTACTGCTTCAATCCATGTCGATGAGCGGAATTGTGATTATAAATTATACATGCCAAATGTTTTCTCTCCTGATTGCGATGGCATAAATGATGCCGTAGGACCGATTGTTACAGCGCCACCATTGGAGTATCAGTTAACGATATTTGACAGATGGGGAAATCAGGTCTTCGTTTCAATTCAGTATCAGGCCACCTGGGACGGTCGATTTAAGGGCATCCCTTCACCCCCGGGTGTTTATGCTTATTCACTTCGTGCATGGTTCTCAAATGAACCTGAAAAAGAACTAAAAGGAAACATTACCTTATTGCGCTAATATCCCAAGCACCCTGAGAAAAGAAATAGGACTTTTCATTTGTTAAGAAGAAAAATTACATTATTTTAGCACAAACTCTGATCGAATGGAATCATACGAACAACCAACTCCCTCGCTACAAATTGATTCAACCAGCAGTATGTACCTGCGGGAAACCTCCAAATGGGCTAAATTTCTGTCCATCGTTGGTTTTATCATGTGCGGACTATTAGTGATATTGGCCTTTTTTATTGGCCGTATCATGGCATCCCTTTCCCCTCTTGGCGATTTAGAGGGTAGCGGTACGTATTCCTCCTCCTCTGTCTTTGGAGGCAGAATGCTGACCATCTTATACTTAATCATTGCCGTGGTCTATCTTATGCCTTGTCTATACCTGTATAGATTTGCTGAGAAAATGCAGCTAGCCCTTGCCTCAACTGATCAGACATTCCTTACCTCATCATTTTCTAATCTGAAATCTTTATTTAAGTTTACGGGTATCCTTATGATCATTATGCTTTGCTTGTATGGACTAGGGATCCTGATTGCCCTATTTTCATTTGCAGCCATCTTCTAATTTCAAAAACGATGTTGTGCCTGCTGGCTGAAAACATATTTCTGCCAGATAGTACATTTGCACCAGTTATTAGATTCAAAAAGAACGTATTAAAATATATAGTAGGAAATTGTCTGCCTAAGTGTGAAAACGAAAATTCTTTTTTATATTTGACATCCACTAACGTTTTCTTCCCGAGGTTTTATATTGATAGTTTTCCCCTTTAAAGGGCATACTATGCCGGATACCACCATCTTAGGCTACCTTTTGTATTTTCTAACCAAATCAATATGTACAATGAAAAACCTTCTTTTCACCCTATTCCTGTTTACCTGGGCTAACATCTCCCTCCAGGCGCAAACTGATTATAAGCAATGGGAGACACATCGATTCAAAGTCAAAATGGGTCATAGTGAAAACTTTGAAAAAGGGTTAGCTGCCCACAACAAAAAATACCACAATGCGGCTCCCTACAAAACCGGAATTTTCGATATTACCACCGGGCCCAATTCAGGCGAATATGAATTGGTGATGGGGCCGATGACCTTTACACAGATGGACGGTAGACCATCCGGCACAGACCATGATGCAGACTGGGCAAAAGTCCTTGAACATGTTGAGTCTGTAGGCGAGACAATATTTTGGAGAGCAGATAAGGATATCCTATATGCCCCTGAAGGATCCGACGCATTTACTGCCATGCGATGGAGATACAATACAATCCGACCTGACCAGCGTGACCGCTTTACTGATCTGATGAAGCAAGTAGAGCAGGTTTTTGAAACCAAAAAAATGGGGGCAGGATTTGCAGCCTACTGGAGATATGGGGCTTCACAAGGTCCACATGTTTGTACTGAACTGAGTATGCCTGGTTTGAAATATTTTGATCGTGAAGATACCTGGGTGAAAGAATTTGAAGAAGTCCATGGAGAAGGCTCTTATGATCGCTACATAGAGGATCTCAACTTGTGTGTCGACAGGACCAAGACATATGATGAATTCGTAAAGTTCAGAACAGATCTAAGTAGCGACTACTAAAAATATACGTGGCTCTAGTTTACATGAACATTAACTAAGCCGGGGGATATCCTCCGGCTTTTTTATTTTCCACATTTCGCAACTATTACCAGTTCGCTGCGTTACAGCAGCAAGGACGACCCTCCCCGGCATTTAAGCTGACCTCCAGAGGAGACCAATTTTTGAAGCTCCCTTGGTGTACTATTTTCTAACCATTTAATTCGTATTCGAATGAAAAAGTCGTTCTTTTTTTCTATTGCAGTCATGGTAGGCATCATCGCTTTTCCATCCTGTAATGCAAGCAATCAAACAAAAGGAGCCGTCATTGGCGCAGGAGCAGGGGCCGCTGCTGGGGCATTGTTGGGCAAAGACAACAAAGCCGTTGCGATCATCTTGGGAGCCGCAGTAGGCGGAGTGGCCGGTGGACTGATTGGTAACTATATGGATCAACAGGCTGAGAAAATCCAGGCTGATCTGGATGGAGCAACCATAGAGCGCGTAGGCGAAGGTATTTTAATTACGTTTGATTCCGGAATTCTGTTTGATATTGAATCTTCTGCTTTAAAAGCTGAAACAAAGCAGAATCTAAATAAATTGTCCGAAACACTTAACAAATATGATGAGACTGAAATTCGTGTACTCGGTCATACAGATAATACCGGAACAGAAAAATACAATGCTGCACTTTCCAAAAAAAGAGCCGCTGCTGTCAATGAGTATCTGGTATCGAAAGGTGTAGCCTCGGCCAGGTTGACGGATATAGGGTATGGCGAACTGGATCCGATCGCTACCAATGAAACGCTTGAAGGAAGGGAATTGAACAGACGCGTAGAAATCGTGATTGTTGCAGACAAAAAATTACAACGTGCGGCAAAAAAAGGTGACCTTTCAGGGGAATAATTAAAAGTTTCCGAACAATCCATTGCTCCTTTTGCAAGCAAAGGAGAGGATAAGTTAATCTTCAAAACATTAAAATAACTATAAAAACTTAAAACCATGAAACAAACCGTAGGCATCATCCTACTCATCGCAGCACTGGCCCTTGGCTACCTTGGCTATGACAAGATGCAGAACAGTAAAGCTGCCATCAAGATCGGCGATCTTGAAATATCCGCTTCTGACAAAACGTCTAACGAATCAGCTTATTTGCTGCTGGGACTCGGGGCTGTTTGCCTGCTTGGCGGGCTCGTCATGATTACACGCAGTAAAAGCTGACCACCAGTATATCTTTTTGCAAATCAGAAAGAAAATTATAAGGGAATGGATGTTAGTCCATTCCCTTTTTTTGTGCCTCTACAAAAAAAACGTACGTACCCGAGGTATCCGGACATCTTGTAATACTTGCTATCAAGGTCTTGGCAACCACACAATCAATAAGAATTAACGTTCTGTAAGAAATACCTGATCATGGATTCTTCCCTGCCTAGGTTTGTAAGTACGATTGGGAAGCAGATGATTCTTGCAGATCAACAGAGACGATCAGCAGTATACCTCCTTATTGCGATAATAAACTAAACCTCAGTACATGAAAAGATACATTTTATTTTTGGATTTTATCTGATCTTCCTCACAGCGCGTCAAGAAGTACATAAAATGGCTGAGTTCAATTATGTTGATCCACCCGTCATACCCCAAGAACCCCAAACATCCCTGCTTAAATCCGTCGTTGTGGGCAACAAATCTACGTTCTAAACCTATTATTAACAGGAATACAAAAGGCAGTAACTTTATAAAAACCACATTACATCCCAATGAAGAACAGCAAAAGGCTATCCGCAGGGATAGCTTTTTGCTTTTGATTACAGCCACTGTGCAGACACCTCCACCAACCAGATTCCCGGAGAATTATCTATTTTCACGGTGTTCCAATACGTGCAACGGTATCAGCCTCTCTTTCATGATCCACACCCCTGCTGTCAAAAAAATACATCGTGCCTGGGGTATGTATGACTGGGCCAATTCAGCTTATAATCTGGTCATCACTGCCACCATTTTTCCGATTTACTTCATTGCCGTCACCAGTGATAAAGTAGACTCCACGCCTGATATTGTATCTTTTTTTGGATTTGAAGCGATCAACAGCTCCATGCTCAATTATGCGCTTGCTTTTGCATACCTGATGGTCGCAGCTCTTTCCCCTATCTTATCTGCTATCGCCGATTATCGTGGTACGAAGAAGCGATTTATGAAAATCTTTACCTACATGGGAGCCATTGCCTGTTGCGGCTTGTTTTTTTTCGAGGAAAGCAATGTTGAGTTAGGTATCATACTCGCGATTATCGCCGCCATAGGGTATAGTGGGGGCATTGTTTTTTATAATGCGTATCTGCCGGAAATTGCGAAAGAACAGTATCATGACACTTTAAGTGCTAAGGGATTCACCTATGGATATATCGGGAGTGTGATCCTTCAGCTGATGTGTATTGTTTTTGTTGAAACCTTTGAAGATTCAGGCTTTGCAGCCAGACTTTCATTTTTGATGGTTGGATTATGGTGGATCATTTTCGCACAGATACCATTTTCAGTACTACCGGATGGGAAACTTAACAAAGGGGATTTAAAGCACAAAATACTCTACAACGGATTTCATGAATTGCAAAATGTGTACACCAAGCTGAAAACCTTGCCACTACTCAAGATATATCTCGCAGCCTTTTTCTTTTACAGTATGGGTGTGCAGACGGTTATGCTGGCAGCGGCTGAATTTGCCGTCAAAGAAATCAAAAAGGAAGTTGACGGACAAAGGGTTCAACTTGGAGATACTGAACTGATCGCTATCATCATTATCATCCAATTGGTAGCCATTGCAGGGGCTATGCTGATGGCCCGTTTATCCAGGCTGATTGGCAACATTAAAGTATTGATGCTCACCGTACTGTTATGGATTGGGATATGCATAGCCGCTTACTTTACGTATTCTGACGTACAATTTTACCTCCTTGCGGCCCTGGTCGGTTTAGTGATGGGAGGGATTCAATCGATGAGTCGTTCCACCTACTCTAAAATAATGCCACAGACAAAGGATACTGCCTCTTTTTTTAGTTTCTATAATATCGCCGAAAAATTAGCCATGTCCCTGGGGCTATTTTCTTTTGGATTGATTGAGCAACTCACCGGCAACATGCGCAACTCTATTTTTGCACTTGCTGCATTTTTTGTCATCGGCTTTTTACTTTTGGTACGGACGGAATGGAGACGCAAGAAGACTGGCGTGGATCCACAACTCATAAAAATCCAACCGACCTGAACCATATGAACTGGATATCACACCCGTCAATTGAATGGTCAGCATCCTGATGCTTGTGACGTGCTTGCTTCATGTCGACCCTTTGTGCTGCGCGCAACCGCGCTCTATATTGTAGCTATCGTCATACATACATGTTTGATCGAAAACAGTATCTTGGCGGCTAGACCAGGCATGCATATGATTGTTTTCAATATCCTGATATACTATCTAATTATTATTCCTGTATCATTTTTACCCTTTCGGGTCCTATACTTATTTTCTGATTTTTTGTTTTTTGTATTATACCGACTTGCCGGCTATCGAACAAAAGTAGTACGTCAAAATCTCGAAAATTCTTTTCCGGCAAAATCAAAAGCAGAAATCCTGGTCATTGAAAATAAATTTTACCGACACTTATGTGATGTGATTGTTGAAACGTTTAAATCCTTTACGATTTCCGAAAAAGAAATCCTTCGTAGAATGGTCCTTGAAAATCCGGATCTCCCGAATGGATACTTTGATCAGGGTCGCAGCGTACTTCTGGCCGGTGGTCACTATAACAATTGGGAATGGATTGCTACATCCATGAATCAGCAAATAAAACATAAAACATTCGCGCTCTATACGCCGCTTTCCAATAAATTCTTTGAACAGAAAATGCAAAGGACACGTAGTAAATTTGGATTAGGCATGATCCCGATCACGATGACAACCTCGTACTTTGAAGAAAATAAAATGGAAGTGACCGCCACTATTTTTGGTATCGACCAATCTCCTCGCAAACCGGATCGTTGTCATTGGATGAAATTCCTCAACCAGGACACCGCAGTGCTGTTCGGACTGGAGAGGTATGCTAAAACTTATAATTATCCTGTCCTTTTCGCTGACATAGCAAAAATAAAAAGAGGCTTTTATGGTCTTCGTTTTTCATTGATTACGGATCAGCCGGAAAGAGAACCCCACGGCTATATTGTTGAACAAGCTACACATCGATTAGAAGCGCAGATTATCCATAGGCCGGAATTCTGGCTCTGGACGCATAAACGATGGAAACACAATCGGCCAGCCGATGTGCTATAGCAAATTGAAAATTAAACCCAAATTGTCGTTTTGATCAACCAGCCTATGGCCTTGACTAAAACGGAAGTTGAACTCTTATCAGCACTCGATATGATCAGGCAGTCAGTCAAAGCTGATTCCTGATCCATTGACTATTACCTGATGATGTTTCTTTTGATTTGTCTTACGCGGACTTAGGTATAGCCTACACCCAATTTTGTTTTTTCTTATTTTTTGATTTTTTGGGTCTGTCTCCGAACAGTTCCTTTTCACTTTTCCTTGGTTATTGATAATTTCTTATTTCAAACTGTAAAATCTGTCTCCGGACCATTCTACTAACTTTTCCATGATTATTCTCCGGTTGGTGAGCGTAGTCAAACCATGATTATTCTCCGGTTGGTGAGCGTAGTCGAACCACAATTATTCTCCGGTTGGTGAGCGTTATCGAACCACAATTATTCTCCGGTTGATGAGCGTAGTCGAACCATGATTATTCTCCGGTTGGTGAGCGTAGTCGAACCATGATTATTCTCCGGTTGGTGAGCGTAGTCGAACCATCACTCCTTCCCCGACCATTCCGACACATTCCTGTTGTCGTCATAAGGGATCTCAGGCGGGTAGCCAAAGAGCTTATACGAAAATATCCGTGCCTTCCTGGCCACTTCAGAATGTGAGCGCATATAGTTGAGGGAATTGTAATCATAAATTGATTTTGCAGGAATGAACCCAAGGGATTTTGGCATGTTGTTGAGGGAGAAACTGGTCATCAGGGTATCTTTCCAACTCAGCACTTCCTCTATTTCAATCACGGCGAGATCCTGCCAGGGAAATATTTTCTCGTCCCACGGTATCTGGTTGTTAAAGATTTCCGGACTGTCATCATCTGCAGCGATACGGGTTTGGATTTGCATCATGTACTTCGCTCCCTCTTTCTCGATTCGCTGTTTATATTCATCCTTAAGGTAATTCCTGGACCGCGTTTCATTTGGAAATACGCGCTGATTGCAGGTGTCCCAGTCACTAAGGTCTGTGGTGATGCCGGTTTCAGGTTCTTTGTCAAAAGGCATCGCTCTGTATTTAGCATATCGTTTTATCCCGTCCTTTCCAATAAAGAGATAAGGTGTGAGGCTGTGATATCGAAGATTGTGAAATGAAGTTGGATTCCTGCGGAGTGATACTTTTGCCCCTTCAAGACCCTGTGGATATATACGATAGTAATCATGATACTCGACGCCCCATTTTTGCTTTCGGAGTTTGGCAAACTGTAAGAAACTTCTTGCTGACCAGAAAAGGTTGATAGGCCCGGTATTCATCTCCATGTCGAAAGGACTTTCCATGTGATGCTCTGAAAATTTAACGGATAAGCTTCGGATACAATTCATCGCATCATCCAGAAAAGTTGCTGATGCGTGGCGTACCCTCGCCGGAAAAGTCCTACCAGGTTGAAAAAAATCATGCGGCGGAAATGCAGGATGATCGACGATACGCACCTTCCCTTTTGCGGCTATCCCATTGTTGTGACTCATCCGGTATCGATGCGGGATGCTGAGTGTAACAACAAGTGCCCAGGCAAACATTTTTGAAATAAACCAGAGCACCATTTTATCCCAGGCCGAGGTGATCATATACCAGATGAAAGATCCAATCGAGGTTCGCTTTGTCATAGGTGAAGTATTAAAGGAGGCCATTTAAATGTTTGTCCTTGATTCAATATTTTCTACAATCACATCCAACGCAGCAAATTGCTCTTTTTTCGAAAGGAGCAATTCACCAAAATAGGGGTTGATATCACGCTCTTCATTGCGTGTGATAAAACCATATTCAGTGCGTGAAAGGAGGTTACTAAACCACATCATCTGTGTACTTCTCGTGAGATCAGGAGCGATACTCAAATCATCTTCCGGTGATAATACACCTGATTCCTTGTCTCCATATCTCAAGCCGAGACAATTGTACAAGACCTCTCCAATGTCCTCATTCTGATGTTCATTTGCCCAGGTATGTAAAAAAGTGGCGACAAAAATCATATACGAACAAGCCTTCTTCAAATTTGCTATTTCTTCCCTTTCATTTTCAGGCAATAGAGCGCTGGTCAGTGTCAATGGAGATACTACTTTCAATTGACCATCTCGATGCTGTCTAGGCAAGTTATAATCGAAACAAAACTGTGCAGTCAGGTACTCCTTCATGTCCTCATACCTGGCCTTCTCTCTGGGTTCAAGATGGGAAAAATCTATATCCGATAGAAATACCGGTACACTATGATTGACCAGATCTTCGGAAAAACAATAAACTTCATGCCAATACTTTCTGATGTCATCCAGATATCTTTCAATAAAGTAGTCTACATACCGTGTTGTAATATCCCAGAACAGTTGCTCCGCTTTTGCATAATTATGCGCTTCACTAAGTGGCGTCATAGTCGTCCAGCTTTTCCAGTCCATGACCCCCATGATATCTGCGACTCTGGCCACTATACCATCATACGTATAAGCAGTCGCTGAAGGAAGATACTGATGCAAAAGAATACCGTCCGCAGTATGGTTGATCAATACCACTTCTTTGAGATGTGGGAAGAGTAATGTTGCCAGCGGGCTCAATCTTAGATTCCTGTATGCAGCTATGGCATACTGTTCCAGATTAGCATGTGTGCCTGCGAAGTGCTCATCAACCTCTGTACACAGGCCTCCATTGACACGAGCTACACGCTTAGCTTGCTGCCACAACTCCCCATCTGCCGGTGTAAATTCCCTTTCCTGCCAGGGATCTCTATTGATCGCATTGAGTGGACCTCTGAGTTTGATCATGACAGGCGTAGGCAAACCATCCGGCTTTAATCTGAACTTCATCAACGAGTCCGGAAAGGCATACTCTTCATTGGAATCATAATTTTGCTTTCCAAAATATTTCATCCAGTATACGCCTTGTTCTTCTTTGTCTGGCAGAAACAATCCCCTGTTCATTCCATTCATCATACGCTCACCAAACCAATCATCTCCCCGGGTATACCCTGGTAATTTCTTTTCAATACACATCGTAAGGTTCTCAGGATAATCAGCTTGTATCTCAGCAAGGGTGATGGAGTCAGGATCAAGCTTAATTTGTTCGAGGTGTTTGACCTTGGTCAATTCGACCGGAATCATCTGCTCATTGATAGCCTCAATACGCGCTTTTGTATATTGCTGCGGAGCATCTTTACCGTGTTCCGTGATCACTACCCTAGCCATCTTTACATCCTGGCGATACTCCCAAAAACATAGCGGGATCGTCCGGAGATTGTATTCCATTCCGATCAGGTCACTTTTAGCGATTTTGATTTTATGAAAAATAGTGAGGACCGTTGTGGCTTCTGTTTCTGAATAATAGATGTGCGAAATCTGGCTAACTTCAAATCGTAAGGAGCTGATGCCAAACCTTCTGGCACATCGCAATTCAAAGGGAAGCCGGAACGTACCATCAGGCTCCGAATGCCCTTGACTCAATTTATGCCATTGACCAAGTTTTGTCCGACCCCAGAATTCGAGCGGTAAGTGGTGAATCGGGATTTCTTCAGCCTCATTTGCTTCAAAGATGATCTTACCCACCAGCCAGCTATCGATTAGTTTTCCATAAATCTTTGACCGTCTGGGAAACAACCACTTACCAAGCGATATCAATCCATCCTTCAGTTGATAAAACTTAGCCAGGATCCATTCGAACACGATGGTGATCGGGTTGGAGATGATTTTGGAATACCCTACTTCAACATGATTGATGCTCTTGAAATACGGCATAAAAAATCTGCCTTCATCATCATAGCCAATGTTTGTTTTCTTGAGGCACTCCGCACAAACCGTTTTCGGCGTTTGGTCATTTGTATTGCTCATCCGTAGTGAAGTGTTACGCTTTCAATGATTCAACAAAGTACATATCAATTGTGCCCTTATTCTTGGCCGGCATTTTACCCCTGTAGGTACAGTTCATCTTGTGCGAAATAAGCTTGTAGGTATCCCCGGAAATATTGATCTTTCCTCCTTCACTTCCGGTTTCCATCCGACTGGCCGTATTGACAGTATCTCCCCATATATCATAAGCAAATTTTTTACTCCCTACCACTCCGGCAACAACCGGACCAGAATGCAAACCGATCCGTATCAAAAACTCCGGCCTGCCTGAATCCAGTCTTTCCCTATTATGGGTATTGACCCAGTCAAGAATTTCGATCGCTGCCATCACCGTATCTGTGGCGTGGGTAGAATTGGGAATCGGAAGACCCCCTACACACATATAGGAATCCCCAATAGTCTTTATTTTTTCAACTTTATACTTGTTAACAATCGTATCGAATGCACTGAAAAAAGTATCTACCGTCGATACAATTTCCTCTGGACTCATATTGGATGATTTGGAAGTAAATCCAATAAAATCTGTAAATAACACCGTGACGCTTTCAAATTTTTGTGGTGTAGTTCGTCCCACCCGTTTGAGTTCATCTGCCGTTTCTACCGGGAGAATATTAAACAGCAGGTCATCCGATTTTTTCTTTTCTTCTGCCAGCTCAGCCGTACGCTCTTCCACCTTTCGCTCCAGGCTATTGTAGAGCATAGCATTTTCAATAGATGTGGCGATCTGGCCGGACAGCAAGGTCATTAGATTGATACGCTCCTGTGTGAAAGCCCCTGTTGTCAGATTGTTTTCAAGATAGAGAATGCCGATGAATTTTCCCTGGTGCAGGATGGGCGTGCTCATGATAGACTTAGGCTTCCTTTCCTGAATATACTTGTCCATCTGGTAGCGCATATCCGTTGCAGCATTGTTGATCACCACACTTTCATTCGTTCTTCGTACATAGGTGACCACTGTCTGCGCGACTTCTTTGAATTCTTCGAGCGGCAGATGCTGAAGCAATGAGATGGAATCCTCCTCAAGATCTTTGATCGCTTCTATAAACAATCTTCCATCCTTTTCTAGTAATAAAATTCCACGTTGTGCTCCTGCATTTTCAATGACAATGCCCATCAAAACCGTGAGGAGATTAGATAGCACCACTTCACCAGAAATTGAATTAGCTGCTTTTAATACCGTAGTGATATCCAGGACGCTGCCGTGGACCATGGAAGAAGTATCATTGATCGTTCCTGATTCAAGGATATTTTCCTGGTTTCTGTTGACACCCGATACATATTTTGGATAGAGTTGTTCCATCTGGCGCAGCTTGGCTTCACCACCCCACTCTCGATATGCATTGTAGGAAGCTTTGAGGTAAAAAGTGGCCAGGTCTTCTGATTTCTGGTGCAGATAAAAACGTCCGGTGAGTTCGTAGGCAAGGGCCTCCTCATGAATATAATCATTATTGGAAGCGCCTGCTATGGCCATATCATATACCGGCCGGGCTTCATTGTACTGGCCTTTGACACGCAAGAGTTCGGCTTGCAGCAAATGGTATTTATGGAGATAGTTCTGCGGAGCAAATTTTGCCCATGTCTTTAATTTACCCATGTTACCATTCACACGACGTAGGTATCTTTTTTTATCACCAGGGAGTGCTGAATCATATTTTGCCAGTAAGGCAAGCGCTTCGTAAAGATGGTGATTCGGAATTTCAAACTTCGCCAATACCGCTTCAAGCAGTTTTCTTGATTCCGAGGCATGAAAGGCTGCCTTATTATACTCATGGAAATGACAGGCCAGGATCAGTTTGTTGAAGTGAATAAAGAAGGTACCTGTCTTGTCATTGCGCGACAGATTCTGGGCCATCATTTTTTCTTCATCATAAGCCGTACCGGTCAGCACTAACGGATCCGCAGATCTGCCCATAAAATTGAGCATACCCTGGTGATAGACTTCATTGTAGTTGAAGTTAGTCTCCTGTTTGAACTGATTGAAACTCTCACTATACGCCTTGGTCTCTTCTTCAAGTCGCACGAGGCGCTTGCCACTGAGATAAGCGTGAATGCAATAGATGTTGGTATTGATACACGCAAATTCTATAGCCCCGGTCTCTAATCCAATGTGGTAAGACTCTTGTAACGGACGAAGGGTATTATGAACATGTTCATTCCAGTTGACAATCAATGCATAGATGGGCGTGTATATCTGTGTCTTCCACTCTTTGGCGTTGTATTTTTCCAGGAGAATCAACCCTAGTTTTCCAAACTCATACCCGTTTCGCATCTGTCCGAGTACCCCACACATGATGACGCCATACGTTGCAAATGCAAATGCGGAGATGGCTGTGTTGCCGTACTTAAGTGACAGATTGACCATTCTGAAGATGACGAGCGGAAACAAAGTAGGTGTCGCCCAATAACTGGATGAGGCAATATCCGCCAAGATCCGCATCGCTGCCATCTTCGTCTCATCGGTCATCGGAGGCAGGTCCTTCAATTTGTCATTATCCTTGCCGGACAGTTTTATTTTCGTCTTGATGAGATCAGCCATGACGTGCACCATGGTCGGCTTGGATGGAAAATCCTCTCCAAGTTGCTTTAGCAATTCCAGACCCGTCTTAATGGCATCAAGCAATTTATTTTCTGCTTTGTAAGCGAGGATCCTGATCTCGTACGGTTTTACTTTCTCCAGCAGATTGCGGGTATTCTTCAATACGATCGTATAATATTTGTCCATCGTGGCAAAATCCCCATTGAGATAGGCAGCCTCGGTTGCTTCTGTATGGAGGTTGCGGCACAATGCATACTGGACATTCCACGGATCATCTTTCAGTAGTACGATACCCGTTTCGAAATATTCAAGTGCTGCTTTAAATGCGGAGCTTTGTTTTGCTTTCCGGCCTGCTTCGAGATTCAAACCTGCAAGCAATTCTTTTTCTTCCCCATCGGTGATGATGTCTTTGCCCCAGTTCCATTGATTAACGATGTCAAACAGGTGGGCTTCTCTTTTTTCTTCAGGAATATTGGCCAGCAAGAGGCGGCCGATCGTGAGATGTGCATGATTACGGTCCGTCTCGGCTATCAGCGAGTAGACAGCTTGTTGTATGCGGTCATGAGTGAACCGATACATCTTGGCTGCAGGGACGATCAATCCCTCAGCCAGTGCTTCATGAAGACTTTTGATGATGTCATTTTCTTCAATGGCTTCGATGATGCTGAGTGTACCGAGATCAAAACTGTTACCTATACAAGCGCCTGTTTTGAGTGGCTTTTGGGTTGCCTCCGGAAGTTTTTTGATTTTACCGGCCATGAGTTCCACCACATTGTCAGTGATGTTTTTCTCAGTGGCTTTGACCAGGTCCCACTCCCATTGGAGGTTATCAAAATTAAACCAAAGCAGGTTTTCCTGATAGAGTGATTTCAGAAACTGATTGACAAAAAATGCGTTACCGCTTGTCTTTTGATATACTAGTTGTGTGAGTTGAGTTGTCTTGTCTGGAGTCGTATTGACCGCGTCAGCGATTAGTTCATTGACATTATCCTTTGACAGATTACCGATGGAAATCGTATTGATCTGTGCACCTTCCTGCCGGATATCGCCGACAGCGATGATAAATGGGTGTGACGCACTCACTTCATTGTCGCGGTATGCGCAGATGCAAAGCAAGTGATTGCTATCCCGGTCAGTCATCAGTACCTGCAGCAGACTCAGTGATGAAGAGTCAGCCCATTGTAGGTCATCGATGAAGAGGACTAACGGATGTTCTTTCGTGGCAAGGACGTGGATGAGTTTGCGGAAGACATAATTAAACCTGTTTTGTGCTTCTGCACCTCCTACTTCCGGAACCGGTGGTTGAGGGCCGATTATCTTTTCCAGTTGAGGTATCACATCTGTGATGACTTTTCCTTCAGTACCTACAGCCTCCTGAATCGCCATCCTGAATCCATCGAGAAAGGACTGGCTTTCGGTGAGCAAGATATTGGTCATCTCCTCGAATGCCTTGAGAATGGCAAAGTAAGGAACAGCGCGTTGAAACTGATCAAACTTACCCTCGATAAAATAGCCGTGACTTTCGGTGATAGGTTTGTGGACTTCACGCACGAGGGCTGATTTGCCTGTACCCGAATAGCCTGATACCAGCATGAGTTCTTTACCACCGTGAGCGCAACGCTTGTAGGCGATCATCAGATCATGGATCTCCTGCTCACGGCCATATAGTTTTTGTTGGATCAGGAACTTGCCTGAATAGTCTCTTTGACCTAGTGGAAAATCAGGGATCTTGCCTGACTTTTCGAAATGATTAAGACATATCTCCAGATCATACTTGAGGCCGTAGGCAGATTGGTATCGGTCTTCTGCATTCTTAGCCATAAGTTTTCCGATGACCCGTCCGATGACTTCAGGTACAGCTGGATTGACATGGTTGACTGGATCGGCAATCTGAGCAATATGGGCATGGACTAGTTCCATCGCGTCAGTTGCTGGAAATGGAAGTCGTCCGGCAAGAGCTTCATATAAGGTTACCCCAAGCGAGTACAGGTCCGTCCGGTAGTCCACGGTACGGTTCATTCGTCCTGTCTGTTCCGGGGAATTATACGCCAGCGTCCCTTCCAGTCGTTCGGGATTGCCGAGATAGTGATGTTTCAGATCAAAGCGGGTCGAGATACCGAAGTCGATGATCTTGACGGTCCGTTCCTGGAGGTTGACCAGGATATTGAACGGGCTTATGTCTTTGTGGATGATGTTATGCTGGTGTATCTCTCCCAGTGCGTCTGCCGCACCGATTGCCATGTAGAGGAAGTCCAGAATGTCGTTTTGTTTCTTTTGAAATACCTCTTTGAGTGTTCTTGCCGGATAATATTCAAGATACAAGGCATGTCTGTTTTTTGCCTTGGAGCGCTTGAGGACATTGCGGGCGCCTTTGAGGGTGAGCCCATCGATGATATCAAATTCATTGTAAAACTGGGCGATCTCGAGCGGGGTCGGAAACTCAAAATTGAGGATCTTCATGACGACGGGCTTGTCCCATTCTCCATCGTCTACCAGGTATATTTTGGATTTTTTGCTTTCGTAAAGGAGCTGCTCAGCCATGGAGGAGAAATGTTTCGCTTGTTGAGATCATAGAATACATCACACTTGACACCCCGTCCAGGGTACTATTTGGACCGAAATGTTGGTGTTTCATTGCTTAGGATACTCGGGATATTCCTTTTTGGATTGTTGGGATCAGCGCTAAAGATAGTAAGGTGGGGGAAAATAAAATAAGGTTTAGCCTTGATTGGCTATAATAAAAGCTGATTCAATTTTCTTCATAGTCATAAACATTCGGTTGTTGTCCGGCAGAGGAGTGAATGCAAATTTTTTGTAAAATTTTGAAGCTTCTTGATCAAAAGGATCGACGATGACCGCTACTGATCCAATCTGTTCTTTAGCCACATTCAAACTTCGCTTGAGTGCATCTATAAGCAATAATTTTCCATATCCTTTTCCGAGGTACTCATGATGAACAGCTAACCTACCCAGGAGGATAACAGGTATGTGAGGATACCTGATTGTATTTTTTACTTCGTCCGGCGCATCTTCTTTTGGAATGTTATCCGCACTGAGGGTATAATACCCAATGATGCGACGCTGATGATCTGTTAAGACAAAACAAGTACATGCCGCGCTCTTGACATCTTTGGTTACGGTATTCCTTATATAGTTATCCAGGGAAGGTTTGCCACATTAAAAGTGGTCTCGGCTTAGGGTGCGATCGTAGGCTATGATCTCCACAAACGCTATTCGGATATCATTTTTGTATGGAATCGGATGGCTTCCATAAGAGCATCATTTGGAGGCGTTTCATCTCCCATCAGCGCGTTAAAAAATAGCGCTTTGTCGCGTCTTGAAGTCAGGATGCGCTGTTCGGCTTCCACCACTGCGATAGCTTCTTTCTTAATGGCTCTTCTGGCAAATTCTGACAGGGATGTTAAGCCGATGAGATTTCTGGCATGATCAAACAATTCCTTTTCCTCTTTGCTGACGCGAAACTCGATTCTTTCGGTTTCCTTTTTAGGTATTGATGTGTCCATGGATCTTATCTTTCAAACAAACGTACGGTATTATACCGTACATTATGATTTGTACGGTCAAAGCTCGTAAAAATCATCTTCCTAACAGCAGCTTATGTGAAATAAATGTCTGATTACTTGAACATTATGACTACAATGGGTTGAAAAGTTAAGCTTTATAGTGAGCTATTTAGAGTTTCTATTGTAGTATGGTGTAATCCATATTCAATACTACAAACTGAACATCCTTCCGGCTGCTGAGTTTTTCCACCAGGTCCGGGACATTATCCTTGTTCAATAAACCGGCGAATTCGGCAAATTTGACCACATACAAAGGCTCTTCATTTTGTATCAAATTTTTCAAGCCAGAGTCACTTAGAACATAGGTATCTTCCATAAAATCCCGGATAGACTTCTCTGACGTTGGCAAACTATCAATTTGGAGCGACGAAAGCGTTACGAGTGACTTAAGGTCATTGCTGCAGTTCATCTCAAATTTCGTAAGCTGTCCTGTAGAATTGAACAGCAAAACATCCGGCATTGAACTGCCCAGATAGCGATATTGAGTGCGTGTTTCATCGTTGTAATTATTCACTCTATAAATCGCACTTTGCCATCCAAGGCGATGACCATATTTGACAACAGCAGCATCCGAAACGTACCTTGGTTGATGTAAGCCATAAATTAGCTTGACAGCCGGCATACAAGACATTATTTGAAATCCAAGGAAGAAAAGTGCATACACTGCAATACATTGCCGGTATGGTCTATCATAGACGGTTGGCAGGTTAGTAGAGTAGGTTTTCTTGAACATTCAAAATGAGTTAGTACCTGAACGCATCATAGGGTGTTTTATGCAAGTCGTTAAACCATAATATCAGCATGATTCCGACCTGCAAGTCACTTTTCCGCGACAGCTGGATAAATATTCTGGAAACTTAATCCAGATGCGAAAATAAATCTTCTATATTACACCGCTATTTTTGTCTATAACACTCCTCACATGCTCATTCGAATTCTTACCGCAGTATTCATCCTGCTTTCCAATGGAATACTTCTTAACGCACAGATTGTCATCAATGAAGGTTCAAACCGGAATTACTCCACCCTCACGGACGAAGACCAGGAGTATCCCGATTGGATAGAAATATATAATCCGATGCAGGACAGCATACATCTACTTGGATATATGCTTTCTGACCGTTTTAACGAGCCCGACAAATGGGTGTTTCCAGACATTCACCTGGCTCCGGGTGAATATAAAACCATTTACTGCAGTGGAAAGAACCGTAAGCCAGTAAGTCCATTTATCAACGTAAAAAACACAGGCTCATTCACGCCACTGACTGGCTGGAATACACATGCATTTGACCAACCATACTATTGGGATGGCAAGTCAAATGTAATCGTCAACATATGTTCATACAACAGTCTAGGGTATACCACCAATTCAGTATTCAACCAGTCAGTCTTGCCATTCTATGCTACTACCATGGCCTGGCAAGATGGCAGTCCGGCAAGTTGTAATGCCCCGTATGGCTTCAAGACATATGTACGACCCAATATAAAACTCAATGATCAAACCATTGGATCTGGAATCATACAAAATTCACCATTTGACTACCCCGCCCCATATGGCAATTGGTACTGGAGTGCCCGCACCCAGTTTGTCATAAGAGCACAAGAGATGACAGAGGCAGGTCTCGGTGCCGGTGATATGACAAGTCTGTCTTTTGATGTTGTATCTACAGACCCCAATACGGTGTATGACTACATTGATATCAGCCTGAAACTGGCTAACGATTCGGTTATGACTAATGATTTTCAGGCCAATGAAAGCCGGTTAAATTTTCATACAAATTTCAAACTGGCTAAGGAGGGCGATACCGTATACCTTTTCGATCCGGCCCATCATCTGGTCTCCAGTCTTTTCGTCAACAGTATTAATCCGGACAATAGCACCGGATGCTTTCCGGATGCTTCATCAAACATTGCTCATTTTTCAGCCTGCACTCCATCGGCTTCAAACAATCTGTCCCAGGAATTTCATGGCCAATTAAAAGCACCTGTCATTTTGACCCCCAGTGGTTTATATAATGATATGATAAATGTACATTTGAACAACCCCAATATTACTCCATCCAAACTATATTACACACTCGATGGCAGTGACCCTACAACTGCATCAGGGATGTATGAAGGGGATCCTGTTCCGATTTACTTTTCCGGCGTATTAAAAGCCCGGACATTTTCTGATACACTTCTGCCCAGTGAAATTAGTGTTGCTACCTATCTTTTAGGCGTTAGTCATGTAACACCCATTATATCTGTGACAACAGATCGCAACAATCTCTATGGGGATGCAGGCATCTTTGACCACTGGGATTTTGAGTGGGAAAGAGCGGCCCATTTTGAGTATTTCGATACTAGCCATACGCTCTTGTTTTCGCAACCCACCGGCATGCAAGTAGATGGTGGATGGGGAGGAAGCAGGGCAAATCCTCAACATTCCTTTCGCCTGGATTTCGACCACTCCGTTCTGGGAAAGGAGGCCATAGACTACCCGTTCATTCCCACAAAACCAAACCACAAAAGATATAGCAGCATCTATCTGCGCAATGGCAGTAACCAATATCTAAACTACCCATACAAAGATGCCTGCGCTGTGGAAGGCATGGGAAATGGAACTTACAATTATTATTCAGGATATACTCCGGTGACAGTGTATATCAACGGAAATTATTTTGGACTATATGAACTGCGTGAAAAATTTGATACTGATTTTTACAACGCTTATGACGATGCAGATGAAGATTCAATGGAGATTCTCTCCCAGAGTGCCTACTATTATTTTGTGCTCAGGGCCCTGGAAGGAACAACCAATAACTTTTATAAAGCTATAGATAGTTTTAATCTGATCGACGCGGCTGATACTGCATTTTGGGACAAAGCAGACCGCTATTTCGATATGAAATATTATAATGATTATATAATTGCTGAAGCCTGGATCGGCAATACGGACTGGCCCAACAATAACATAAAAATCTACCGGTCCAACGCAACCGGCTATAGATGGCGATTTGGCATACAAGATTTTGAATTGGCCCTTGAACCTAACGCGTGGACCAATTCATCTTTCAATTCGATTGAATACCTGCAGGCTCTGGATCCGGCCAATCCTTTTACGAGTATCTGGCTAAAAGGAATTCAGAATGAGCGCTTCAGAAAATACTTTATCAACCGGTTTGCTGATCTGATGAATACAGTGTACCAGCCAGAAAAACTGATTGCTATAGAAAACCGAATGTTTGAACAAACCGTGCAGGAAATGCCAAAGGAATTTGCACGCTGGGGTGACCCTAATAATGTGCAAGGACACATGGACGTATTCCTCAGCAATCATGAAATCTACCAATCTGAATTGAGCAACCGATCCGGACCTATGCGAGATCATATTCAAAATAATCTTGGGCTCGCGGGGCAAGTTAACGTTACACTCAGCGTTTATCCGGAAGAGGCTGGCATTATACAAATCAGCACTATCATCCCTGACTCGTTTCCCTGGACCGGTATCTATTTCAATGGAAATCCTGTAAGACTTACAGCTATTGCCAATAGTGGTTATGATTTTTCTTATTGGGAACCCAATGTGATCCTTACAGAACCCGATACCCATGCTTCGGAAGAATGGAATATTACAGCAGATACAGAATTCAAAGCGGTTTTTGCATCTACAGGATCAGTGGGGAAATTATCGTTTAGCGAACTCAACTATAATTCTGACAGCACCCGCAATTCGAGTAACTGGATTGAAATCCATAATTACGGAGATGGCCCTATAGATATTTCTGGCTGGAAATTTACAGATGGGAATATTTCAAATCGCTACACTTTGCCGACAGGCACCCTTCTTCAGCCTGATCAGCGTATTGTATTGGCAGAGGATACGGAAGAGTTTAATGATCAAAATCCGGGTGTTCCGGTAGTGGGCCCATTAGAATTTGGATTTAGTAATACATCAGAATCACCTGCGCTACTAAATCTTAGCAACCAGGTTGTTCTAAGCTTTACCTATCTGGATTCCTTACCCTGGCCAGAGGCAGCTGACGGATTCGGCCCAACTTTAGAACTGGTCAATGATACACTCAATCCTTCATTGCCTGGCAGTTGGTTTGCCGGTTGCATTGGTGGATCACCCACCGAACCTTTTTCGCCTTGCAATGAAAGCATCATCATTAGTGAAATAAACTACAATTGCCTGCCCTCCGCTGATGCAGGAGACTGGCTTGAGCTTAAAAATATTTCATCCGGTCCTGTAGATTTATCCGGATGGACATTTAAGGATGGTGCTGATGATCATCTGTATAGTATTCCAGCTGGAACCATCCTAGAACCTGCTGATTATATAGTTCTATATTCAGATCAGACCGCATTTGAATCAAGATTTCCAGCTATTTCGAATAGTATAGGACCTTTTGAATTTGAATTGAAGAATAGTGGCGAAGCCCTCAGATTATATGACCTCCAGGACCATCTCTATCAAACCGTTTTGTATGACCATGCCATACCGTGGCCACTGGGTGCAGACGGTAATGGGTATACCCTGGAACTTATTAATGAAAACGGATTAATGAGTGATGGGCGAAACTGGATGATAGGATGCCTTGAAGGATCTCCGGGGACTCCCTTCACCACCCCCTGTATAACCACATCCACAGGTGAGATAAATAAGTTGTTGTTGGCGTACATTTATCCAAATCCAAGTAAAGGAGAAATAGCCATTGTATGGGAGGGTAGCAGCAGCAAAGAGGATCTTATTACGCTTGAACTTTTTAATAGTCTGGGCAGATTGGTCTGGCGTAAAAAAGACCTTCTAGCCAATTCAACATACGTCCTGCCAGAGCTTCCTGATGGCATATATTTTTATACGTTGGATTGTGGCCACCACTCGAATAAGGGAAAATTAATGCTTGTAAAATAGGGATCCTGAAGACTGCCGAGTATACCTGCATAAGGCATCTGCGATAATTTCGGATGAAATAAATTACGTTTCTGAACAAGAAAATGCCTCTACCTTATGGCCAGACTCCCAAAGGAAGCAGACTGGCAAAAATCGCTATGAACTGTCGAAAACGGTCAATGAATTGTATCCACTTCAGCTTCAGTCCGGGAAGAACCCTAATCATTTAAAATGATTGGTACGTTTTTTCCAGCGGGCATGATGATGATCTTGGCATTTGGGGATAATGCGATTTCCTTATTAGCCTTGATCATTTCATATTGCAATTGTTTATCACTGAGGCCGGCGCTCAAAATCCGCTGGTAATCGGCAATCCCTTGCGCCTCGACTCTCTTACGCTCAGCTTCCTGCTTTTCTTTCTGCAAGACGAAGGTCATCTTCTGGGCGTCCTGCTCCGCATTGATTTTTGATTCAATGGTGGCCTTTACGGATTCGGGCAACATGATATTTCGCACAAGCATCGATTCCAGTTCGAGACCTCGAATTTGAAATTCAGCTTTTACATTTTCAAAAATCTTATGCTGAAATTCATCCCGCTTCGTTGAATAGAGGGAAATGGCATCATAGGACACCGCATTGTCCCTAAGTTTGGTACGAACCATGGGGCGTACGATTACATTCTTGTAATCAATTCCGATTTCTTTCAATATCTGTGGTGTCATTTCAGGCTTGACACGATACAAGACCGTCACATCAATGATCACCTCAAGGCCATCTGAGGAGAGCACCCTGATCGCGTCATCCATCATCTTTTCTCCTTCGTCGTGTATACCGGACATGGTGTAGTTCTGGGTTTTGGTATCAAAATGGGTCACGTTGACCAGTGGATTTACAAAATTGAGTCCAGGCTCAAGCGTATTGTTCTGAACTTTACCAAACAAAGATTGTACGCCTATCGTCCCCGCATCTATCTGGACGATCATGGATGATACCACTCCCAGCAAAATCAACACGACAGCTATAGCTTTACCCAACGCATGATATTTGTACCAGGGTGAAAGTCCCTTTCCGGCAAGCTTGATAATGACGAATAAAAGAATACCAATTACGATGAGTGCCATGGCCTAAGCTGTTTAGTTAATGAATCGTTGAAGGTAACTGATTTTTCAGTGGACGGGTGCACCACGTTACGCATTTGGGTCGGGTGCAACATGACCCTATACGGATTGAGCAGTGCGCAATTGGGTCGGGTGCAATACGACCCTACAGGGATTGCGCATTTGGGTCGGGTGCAACACGACCCAACTAAAACAAGAGGGTCTGCATCGAATGCGGCAGGCTTACCGTTTCCACTGCTTATCCACCAACATACTTTTTGTATTTGACTTCTGTGGTAGCCTATAATTGTTAAGGAATCAATAACCTGGGGACAATCTATTGAGTTATACTGAAGTTATATTTAGATTTGTTTCTGCATTCAATGGAAGGCAGTACCGGCAAAATCTCCCTGTCAGCATTTATAACACACTTCATGGCTCCCCGTACTCCTTGAATTGAATTAATAATAATGTATACCCCATTCATTAAGAACATAATAAAATCGAAATCAATGAAAGCACTTTTGATCATTGCTTTATTTCTTGCTCAGTTCACTGCGGAAGCACAAATCTATGTGCCGCTAAAAATCGTCAATGGAATGGCCACCTTTGAAGCAACTGCGGAGACCAGGCTGACTGCCAAAGAGATTCATGAGCGCACGACGAAATGGATGGAAAAGACATTTCTGGCTGAACAAGTGATCACGCAGAATACAGCGGACCGAATCGACGCGAGGTATTTCCAGGATTATGCCACTGACACTTGGTCAAACCGTTTTGAACATATGTTACAGATTGATATAAAGGACAATAACGCAGTATTTACCGTTACAGACACCAAACTGGCATTGATCAGGGATGGGGCCTGGAAAGAAAATCTGGCTAAAATGCGGGTGATGTTCGAGCAATCAGTGAATGAGCTTTTTTGGTCCTTTGAAGGTAATCTAAAGGAGTCCTCGGTTAAAAAATAATCTTATCTGAAGGATGGAACACCTTGTCTTAGGGCATACATTGTTTGGATTACATTCACATAAATACCCCCGGACAGCGACTTTTTCCTGTATCTTTGACTTCCTTAAAATATGCTGAAAATGACGAATTTCTTATTTCTTAGCCTGCCGGGTGGCATGGAATGGGTCATCATCCTGTTCGTTGTGCTGCTGTTATTTGGTGGTAAAAAGATCCCCGAATTGATGCGTGGATTAGGTAAAGGTATCCGGGAGTTTAACAACGCCCGCAACAGTATCGAATCCGAAATCAAAGAAGGCATGCGCGAATCTGAGCGTAAAGCTATCGAAGAAACTAAAAAAGAAGCCTAAGCACTATTTCTGTTTCCTGGCTTTTTTCCTCGCTTACTCACCGGGCCTCTGGTTCTATGTGACGACTTTTGCAGCATAATATCCGGCTTTTGGTTTTCAACACTCATCCGCTATGAAAAACAGTTTAAAACTATTTTTGCTGACCATTTTGATGACTTCTTTCCAGGCTGTACAAGCTCAGAAATTTGGTCACCTCAATTCAGCTCAACTCATCGAAGCACATCCTAAAGTGGTCAGTGCGAACACGGAGCTTGAGGCATACCGCAAAAGTGTTATGGATCCTTTTGAATCCAAAGCAAAGGCTTTTGAATCCAAAGCTTCCTTCTTTATGGCAGAAGTAAATGCCGGTACCCTTTCCAAAGTAACTGCACAAACCCGCCAGGAAGACTTACAAAAAGAACAACAAGATCTCCAGACTGAACAGCAACAAATAGAATTTGCCATCCTGCAAAAACGGGAACAACTCCTCCAACCCATCCTCACAGAAATCGACACTGTCATACAGGCAATTGGTAAAGAAGGAAATTATACGTTCATCTTTGATACGAGCGTCACAGGTGCTCTCCTCTTCACCCAGGATAGTGAAAACCTCACAGAAACGATTAAAGCAAAGCTGCAGAAAAGCTAAGGCTGAAGGTTAAAGGTTAAAGGCTGAAGGCTGAAGGTTAAAGGCTGAAGGCTGAAGGGTATAGGCTGAAGGCTGAAGGGTATAGGCTGAAGGGTATAGGGCGCAAAGGGGCAGAAATCGTTTCACATCTCACGACTCACTTTTCACGACTGACGACTTACGACTTACGACTTACGACTCACGTCTGACGACTCGCGACTCACGTCAGACGTCAGACGTCAGACGTCAGACGTCTCACGTCTCACGTCTCACGTCTCACGACTCACGACTCACGACTCACGTCTGACGTCTGACGTCTGACCCTTCTCACTCTCTCACAGTCTCACTGTCTTACACCTCTCACGCCTTCGTGAGGGCCACGACCTGATCCCAATGCACCGCTCCTATATAGTTGATCTGATCAAATACCAGCACAACCGGAAGCTTATGATGTTGCATCAGATTGTATAACTGACCGGCAGTCATCTCAGGCGGCACCGCATAGGGTGTAGGGATGATCCATGCATCAATAAGACTATCAGGAAGAGGTGGTGGATTGCCAAGCAACCGGTCACGAGGGATATAACCTGCCGGGATTCCAGGCCTTGACCAAACTATAAAACTTGATTCTTTCTGATCTTTAGCCAATTCGCGGGCCATTTCCATACGTTGGCCTGTAAACAAAAGGTGTTGCAAAGGCTCCATTATACTGACCACCTTGAGTGTGTTCATTCTGGTCTGACGAACCAGGGCCTGATATTCCTGACGCGCAGCAAAAAAGATAAAAACTCCTATCAGGGTCAATGTCGGCTGACCACGGTAAATGCCGAGACCAAACATCATCAACGCAATCGCCTGGCCTGTGTAGGAAGCTATCTGTGTTGCTTTTGTCCTGTCCAGTTTAAGGGAAAGCAGGCTGCGTAACATTCTCCCACCATCCATAGGGAAAGCAGGAAGTAGGTTAAAAGTCCCGAGATATCCATTGGCCAGCATGATGACTTTAAAATAGGAATCCGCTTTTTCGAAATCCCAGAAAGCCAACGAAAAAATCGGAAAAGTCTCCCCCTTGATCAGGATGTATCCAATCCAGATCAAACCTACGATCACAAAATTGACTACTGGTCCCGCCAGGGCTACCCAAAATTCCTGTCCTCTTCCTTCAGGCATCCGTTCCAGGCGGGCAATACCCCCTATAGGTGTCATCATGATGTCAAACGTTTTGACACCAAACTTCCTGGCAGCTAAAGCGTGCCCAAATTCATGCAAAATCACACAGAGAAAAACACTCAGGACGATACCAATGGAAATAAGCACAAACGTTAGCCCGTTACCTGCCTGATTAGTTTCGTAGGCAACCCACAGCAGGAGCAATCCAAAGGTCCAATGGATCTTTACAGGGATACCTGTCACTGTTGCAAGATGAAGTGATCCCTTCATGTGGTAAGATTTTCAGATTTAGGTGGAATCAGATCGCTATGCCTTATGCTTTCTGAAGCTCATTCTGCATTGGCTGGTATAGATCACCTTTCAATACCGCTCTGGAAATCACCAGGCGCTGAATCTCACTTGTACCTTCATAGATCTGGGTGATTTTAGCATCACGCATCAGACGCTCTACATGATACTCCTTTACGTAGCCATATCCTCCATGGATTTGCACGGCTTCAATGGTCGTTTTCATAGCAACCTCCGAAGCAAAGAGTTTTGCCATAGCAGCAGCGGTACCGAAGTCCATGCCAAGGTCTTTCATTCGGGCTGCACGATAGACCAACAATCTGGCCGCTTCGATTTCAGTAGCCATATCAGCCAATTTAAAAGAGATGGCCTGATGCGTCATGATCGGTTTTCCAAACGTAGTGCGCTCCTGTGCGTATTTCAACGCCAGTTCGTAGGCCCCTGCAGCGATACCCAATGCCTGTGCAGCTATACCGATACGACCACCATCAAGTGTGGACATGGCAAACTTAAATCCAAAGCCATCCTCGCCGATGCGGTTTTCTTTTCCTACTTTAACATCACTGTACATAATGGAGTGGGTATCCGATGCACGTATGCCCATTTTATCTTCCTTCACGCCTATCGATACCCCTGGATATGCCTTTTCGATGATCAGGGTGTTGATCCCTTTATGCTTGAGTTCCCTGTGGCTCTGGGCCATCACGAGATGAATAGCGGATTTACCCCCGTTTGTGATCCAGTTTTTAGTACCATTGACAAGGTAATGGTCGCCTTTATCTTCTGCGATGGTACGCTGACTGGTGGCATCGCTTCCTGCTTCTGGTTCGGAGAGGCAGAAAGCCCCGATAATCTCACCTGTGGCAAGCCTGCTTAGATAGCGTTGTTTCTGATCTTCGTTACCATACTTTTCAAGTCCCCAGCACACCAGGGAATTGTTGACTGACATGATCACGGAGCAGCTGGCATCGATCTTGGAGATTTCTTCCATCGCCAGGACGTAGCTCAGGGTGTCCATTCCACCTCCACCGTATTCAGGGCTGACCATCATCCCCAGAAATCCCATTTCTCCCATCATCTTCACTTGATCTGTTGGGTAGATCATATCCCTGTCTCTATCGATTACCCCTGGAAGGAGCTGATTTTGCGCAAAATCACGTGCAGCTTCCTTTACAGCCTGCTGGTCTTCATTCAGTATAAAATCCATGTTGTAAAGGTAGGAAAAAGACGGAGGCGGTGGCTAAAGGGAAGGCGAAGGCGGTTATGGATAAGGAATATTCCTACTCGCAAGTTTACTTTTACAATAATCCATTGGATGTGTCACCGTTTAGATTATTTCTCAATTTGATTGCAATGAGCCACTTCCTACATTTTAACCAACTTCCAACCATACTGCTCACCATCTCGCTCTTTGATAGAGCAATAATAAATTCCTGGAATCAATGAAGGCATATTTATGGTGATAGGTACAGGTGTTTCAGCGCCCTTAAAAACTAACTTACCATGGACGTCATATAAAGACAAATCAACCAACCTTTGATTTCCGCTTCGGGATTGGATGATCAATTCATCTTTGAAGGGATTTGGATTTACGGAAAGGTCAGGCAATTGATCAACGACTTGCTTTACCTCAGTAGTCAAAATTTCAATCCATTGACACATCGTGTCTGATGAAAACGAATTAGATACAGTTAGGCAGACTTCATAGAAGCCGGGAGAAAATGTATTGACTGGACTGGGTTCCTCACTTGTAAACCCATCACCAAAATCCCACTGCCATGTCTCCGGGTTAAAAAAAGAAAGATCTACAAACCGGATGGTCTGCCAGTAAAAATCAACATCAGGCTCATATCGCCACCACGCTACCGGATGATTATCAAGATTCAACGTGTCGCAGACAGTATCATCCAATGGACCTAATCTGAAATTTGGAATATTGGGAGCTGTTCTACCATTCCACGCCGGAAGCTCAATATGATGCTGTAAAAATCTGCAATCCGGTGCAGGAAGGTCGGGTCGGTCAATGACATGAAAATATTTGCTGCCCCCAGAATTGGGAATAATGTAAATTCTTCCGTCTGGTGCATTTACCATTGGTGCAAAGTAAGTTCCAAACCATCCTGGGGAAATAAATCCGTCAAAGGTATCAACCAATACCTGAGAGGCTGCTATGTCATCGGCTAATAGGTCCCATTGCCATAGCTTCAAATTGTTGTCTGCGTATAAAAATCGTTCAGAAGGAGAAAACGCCACACCTGTAAAAAACCCTCCATCCTCTTGAAAGGTGGAGATGCGTTCTAACGTACCTTCACATCGATCAAAACTATAAAGGGTTATAAACTGTCCATCTTCTTCTAGTGTAATAGCATCCATGCGCGCCATAAAATTGCCCTGGCTGGAAAAAACAGCCTGACCAATCCCTTCCAGTACTATTGAATCTACTTTACCCTCATGATGTACATTGATTCCATCCTCAGTCAGGAGCATCGAATAATATCGGGGTGAATTCTCTTCAAAAACTATCACCCACCAATCCCTTCCATTGGCATGTCTCACCGCTGATATTGTACCAGTAAACCATTTATGCCGAGGTAATGCAAGTTTATCTATGTAAAGAATGTTGAAGGTGGAATCTTTATTCAAATGAACGCGGGATTCTAAATATCGAGAAGCCTGCCAATAACCGGGAGGGTGAATTTCTGCGTTGTGGTATATAATAGAATATTCATCCTCCCTGTTTGGCACTGGTAAAATTAGCGCACCATTGGGTTGAGGAAAACCCTGAACAACATCAAAATCGTCCTCATACCAATAGTTCCAATAGCTTGATGATTCACTGTCATATGCTATCTTTTCGATAACCCTGGTTCCATCCCAACTCAAAACCTCCATTCCATTCGTGATCAGTATTGGCAATCCTAAATTATTGCAAATATTGCCTTGAGTCCCGTTTATAAAATATTCATGATTCAAAAACAAACGAAAAGCAGGTTGTCCCTGATAGAAATCTATATGCATAATACCATATTCAGGAGTGACTCCATCACCGAAATAGCCTATGACCCATTGATCACCTTCACGCTGTCCCAATAGGAGGCAGGAGTAAATTAAGAAAAATAATAATGGTGATTTACGTATCATTACTATTAATTGAGCAATGTAATTATTTGAGAATGTATTCCAGCATTTGTATAAATTGTCACTATATAAATACCATTTGTGAAATGCCCAAGATCAACATAGGCTTGATTTGATGCTGGATTTGTAGTAAATATTTTTCTGTAATCCGATCTATAAATATCTAAACCTAACATTTGCTCCTTTGATCTAATCCATAAGTCACCTGTAGTAGGATTAGGGAATGCAGAAAGATTATCAAAATCAGTAAAAGATGGGGAGGGTACCCAAATTGCAAACGGGGATGGGCTTGGACATTCGGTTATAAATGCGACCAAATTGGAATCTGCGATAATTGAATATAATCCCATAGCAACCCCGATTGCTCTGCCTCCTTCCATTGGGCATAAATTTATCAAATCAACAATATCCGATGAGTCTCCAGAAGAAATACCCTCACCTAAAATAAATTGAGCATACAGTAATAGGGATGTCCTGAAATAATCTTCAAGATCACTAGTTGGTGAAATGCTTGTCAAATCGTTATGAATATCCTCATATGCTTCCATTGACGCCTCAATTTCACCTTCTAGTAATTCCATCCAAACATCTTGTTCAAATGCTAATGAATCGGCTTTAAGGATCCTAAGGTTAAACCAAGAGCTAGCACCTCCGGCAGTTAATATGGAATCAATATAAACCATATCGTCAGACAATGATATAATACGCTCTACAGTAGCATCCTTCATGATCTGATCAACACCATAACGCGAAAAAAGTCCGTTCTGCGCTTGAACTAATATTCCTAATACTTCATTTTCTTCAACAGAAAAAAAACTATCAAGTTCATGATTGGATAGTAGACTCGGATTGTATAAAATGATTTCAAATATATTGGCCTTTACTTGCCATTCCATATGTGAACTGTGCTCTTCAAACTCAAAATCATTATGGATCATTGATACTAGTGTATCCTCATCATAACCTATTATTGGTATTGGATCTTCACATTCCATTCCATAACCTAGAGCAGGAAAAAACCAATTAGCTAATACGGCCTGTATAGGCCCGATATTCGGAGGCAAGTTGCCAGTAGTGCTTGAATTAACTGTAAATCGAGATGTCAAAGCAGTATTTGTCACCTGATTAATTGGTCCCGAATTAAATGCACCATTATTTGTGTACGTTCCTAACCACTTGTTTTCACGATGAAAATGTGCTCCAGTCATTGCAGGGGCCACAAGTTCAAAGCCAATAGTACCATCGAAGAAAAAATTGGTAAATATGTTCGTAAACATTCCTGTGCCTGAAACTCTGAGCAAAGAAGAAAAATGATCTATACTGTTGCAGAAAAAAGAGTTAATGAATGACCTGTCCAAAATTCCACAATTATCAAGATCAACTTCATAGAGGTTAGTTGCCTGCACAACATTCCAATTAGTTTGATTCTGACCACCACCTATCACTGAAATTCCAACATTTTCATTTCCTACAGCTGTTTCTGTTTCGTATTCAATGTTATTTTCTACGATTTCTACATTTGTAGTACTGATAAGGGACACCCCTAATGATGATGACTCGTCATTAATAGTAATATCATTAAGTGAAATTGTACCTATTGTAGAATTCGAAAATCTACAGCTATTTAGCTCTATTCCTGTATTTCTATTTTGCTGTACTCCGCGAATAAGTTTGTTATCAGAAATAGATAAAAAGTCTGTGCCACCGAAGATTATCTCGATCCCTCTATATCCATTATGAATTACATTTGAAGTAATTGTATGGGCATGGGGCCATACGGAGACTATGCCCCTATTCGCCCCAGAAAGAAAATCGGATGTTGGAATATCAAAAGCATTATTGTGTATTCGCGCAAATGAATGCTCTGTGAATATTCCTCTTTTAATATTAGTAAAGGTATTATCCTCTATATTAGTATATCCACTTCCACCAAAATTATGTATACCAAATTGATTTAAATCTAATAAAGGGTCTACTAACACTTTGGGTACACTACCTTCAAAATTATAAAAATCTGACCCAAAGACCCTTGAATAAGAATTTCTCGCTACAATACCATTTCTAAGCTGATAAAATTTATTCCTATCCGTCGCTAAAGCTCCAACTTTACCAATATGAAAGCTACCCGTTTTTGATAGATATATACCAGCAAACCCTTGATTAAAAGGAACGCCATATGGTGTTGTTGGCCATGCAGTATAATAAAACTGACCAGCATATGGATTTGGAACATTTGAGCTTGTATAGAATCGACACCCAGTTATTTCTAAGCTTTGATTTATAGTTACAAACGTAGTATTATCTGCAAAAGGGTTGCCCGTTGCAATCCCGATATAGTTATTAATAAATTCAGAATTGCGGCAAGTAAATTTAGTTTCGTGGGCTAAAAGCACCGCAAACTCTGCTGATTCTATGGCTGTATTTTCGGAGACTTCTAATGCTGTTGAAACATTAGTTTTAATCCCTTTCCACATTACATCACAACTGGAAATGTATGATTCTGTGATCTTTAGACTAGTTGAAACTAAAATCTGAGAACCTTCGGCCATTCTGAACCTCATATTATTCCAGACAGTTGTGCTTGATGAATTTATATTCAATATTCCTTGAATATAATAGCATGTATTCGGCAAAAGATTAGTACTTGTAATATTGGTAGTCACGCCAGGAAAGCCAATTACTGTGGCTGAGCTGCAATTACAAGGTGTATCTGGCCGTGAAAATGAAGACGAAATTGATAATAGGGTGATAGCTAAAATACCTAAAATTCTATTCACAAAATGACCACATGCCCTAACATATAATGAGTATTTAAAGTAAGCATGTTCAGAAGAGTAGAAGGGGGGGCATACTCATGTGTTATAGAGTGGTCAGCCTTGATTGAAGAATTTATACTTGTTGACATAAAAAAATTATTTAAAGAGTTAATAAATATTCTTAAATGAATGTTAGCGCAGCCTAATATAGTCAATGAATTTGAAATTCCTAATATTTTAACAATAAAATTGTCATCAATCCGTCAATCTTCTTAAAAATAATGTAACTATTCACCTCAAATCTAACGAAAATACTGACAGGTTATACATATTATAAATAATAAGTATATTTGGACCACAAGGCCTATAATCCTTGACACACGAGGAACGGTACGAAATATATGAGCGGCGTATAGCGGATATAGATGCTATAGTTGTCAAGCAAGCAAAAACAATTGAAGAGCTGCGTGCTGAAATCCGACGATTGAAATTAGGCTCTACCAGCAGGAATAGTTCTTTGCCCTTAAGCAAGGATTTGAAGCGCTCCAAAGGCTTATCTTCTACCCGTGAAAAGAGCTTTCGCAAAAGAGGTGGACAACCCGGTCATGAGGGAAAATATTTAGAGATGAGTCAGGAAATTGATGCTGTGCACGATCACAGTTCTGCCACCTGTATGCAATGTGGTACTGATTTATCTTTAATTGAAGGATGCATAGATCAAAAGGGACAAATACTGGACATTCCTCCTGTCAAAATTAAAGTAACAGAGCATCGGCAGATAGCAAAGGTGTGTCCTTGCTGTCATTCGATCAATAAAGGCACACTTCCCGGCACACTGGATTATTGTCAGGTACAGTATGAGGATCATATCAGGAATCTGATTGTATATATGAATGTATACCAGTTTATTCCGGTGCAGCGTATACGGGAGATGCTTTTTGAAATATATGATTGTCAGGTGAGTACAGGGTTCATCAAGACCTGCATAGAACAAAAAGCAGATGAACTACGAAGTGAATATTGTAAAATCAAAGAAGCTATCCTCCAATCCCCCTGCGTAGGATCGGACGAAACAGGTTGTAAAATCGAAGGGGAAAGACAGTGGATGTGGATTTGGTGTACAGATCGATTTTCATATATCATTCCCAGTAAGAATCGAGGATACAAAACAATACAAGATGTATTGGGAGAGGTGAAGCATAATTTTACATTAGTAAGCAATTGTTGGGCGAGCCAATTGAAAACCATGTGCAGAAAGTTTCAATTATGCATGGCTCATTTGATAAGAGATTGCAACAAGCTTATCGACTATTATAATTCGAGATGGGCCATGAACCTGAAAACCTTATTTCAGGAAATTGTGGACTTGTCAAAAGAAGCCAATCCCCCTCCTAAGAAATTAAAAGCGATTGAAATCCGGTTGGATCTTTTGTTGAGAGCAATGCTTAACCAACGAACCCGGCCGATTAAAACATTTCAAAAACGGTTAATAAAATATCGCGAATCCCTTACCACCTGCTTATATGATCCGGCTGTGCCAGCCACCAACAATCAAAGTGAACGAGGTATCAGAAATTTGAAGGTAAAGGAAAACGTAAGTAAATGTTTCAGATCCATGAAGGGAGCTGAGAGTTATGCAATCATTCGCTCCATCTTCAATTCAGCTATCCTGCAGGGCAAGAGCCCTATGAATGCACTTACATCTCCGGATATACTCTTTAATTGAGCTGAATAGTTACAAACAGTTGAATCAAGATAATTTCTTAGCCTCATCCTTTTCACCCCTTCGCCCGTTCGGGCTCTCCCCTGTGTGCTTCGCAACCCAGGGGACTAAAAGGGAGAATCTATACACTTTCCTCTGTCGGCTTATATTCCTTTTTAGCCTCCACCCTTTTCCTTAGACTCCGCCTTTTCCCTCTCTCTTCGCCTCAGCCTTCTTCAATGATCTTCAATATCGTCCTGAACACAACATACTTCCCTTCAAAAAGCTCCTTGTGTTTTGATTGGAGCACAGGCGCATGATCGCGATTGTAGATATCAAAAAGCTCAGGACTGGGGCAGGTATATTGAATAGCATACGTAAATCCTTCTTCGTCATCATACCCTTCCAGATGCAGGAAGCGGAAGGATTTGAAACAGGCGGTTTCCATGACTTCGGGGATGTGTTTTTCCCTCATCCATTCCACCCATACCTCCCTGACGTCGGGAGAGATTTTTATGGTGACATTATAGATCAATGCAGTCATAAGGCTGTAATAAAGATACTGGCGGCTGCTAATATCAGTTGATTATCTGACATGTCCTGCTTCGAGCAGAATGGTGTGCGGTGCACCATAGGTTTTGGCTATGTTTTCGGCCACAAAGGTCGTGTCTGTATCTCCATAGGCTATCAGCCGCTGGTTGATGAGGATCACCTGATCAAAATAAGCTTTGACCGAGGAGAGATCGTGATGCACTACCAGAAGTGTTTTTCCTTCGTGGGACAATTTTCGCAGGACCCGAATGATATGTTCTTCGGTGGTGATATCTACGCCTACAAAAGGCTCATCGAGCATGAGTATATCAGCTTCCTGACACAGTGCCCTGGCGAGAAACACACGCTGCTGTTGTCCTCCTGAAAGTGCGCCGATCTGACGATCCGCTAAGTCCAGAATAGAAAGTTCTTCCATAGCTTCTTTGGCTTTCTGGTGATCTGCAGCATCCATTTTTTGCCAGATTGTTTTGGCAGGAAAGCGACCCATCAATACGATGTCTTTTACTGTCGCCGGAAAAGTCCAGTCTACTTCATCCCGCTGCGGGACATAGGCTATTCTCTTTCGGTTTTCGCGGATGTCCTGTCCGTATACTTTTATCGTCCCTGCATTGTTATCGATGAGGCCAAGGATCGATTTAAAAAGGGTGGATTTACCTGCGCCATTCGGACCGAGCACGCCGATGAGTTTGCCTTCTTCAAGACGGAGGTACACATTGCTCAGCACTCTCTTTTTATCATAAGATACCGAGAGTCCTTCGATGATAATTGGATAGTTCATGCGGCAAATATTTTCTTCCTCCACAAAAAGACGCCGATGGCTATCAACAGCACTGCAAAAGCTATAATCTTTAAAGCACTTGATGAACCAGCAGTATCCTTTTCTTCTGTAATCTTCAGTGCTGAGGTCAGACCGCTGACGATCACATCGGTATTGTAACGAACCATCTTCAGATACGTACTTGCAGGACTGTCTTTATCTCCGAGTGAATCACTGTAGAGTTTGCCACCGATCGAGATATCATTGTCTGCAGCCACCTGGTTGAGTAGCTTTGGATTGATTGTACTTTCAATAAATACAACTGGTATTTTATACGTCTGGATGACTTCATTGAGTCGCATGAGATCAGATGTTCTGACATCCGCGTCCGTGGAGGTACCAAGGACTGATTCGAGCCTGAGTCCGTAACGGCGGCCGTAGTAATGAAAGGAATCATGGCTGGTGATCAGGATTCTTTTGTTGGTGTCAATACGTGCTATATTTTCCCTGATATACCGGTCGAGTTCATGGAGCTGAGCTACATACTGATCATACTGCGTCGTGATCTTTTCTCTTTTGTCAGGTAGGAGCGTGATCAGCGCGTCTTTGATGTTCTGGGCATAGATTTTACCATTGACGGGTTCCATCCATGCATGCGGATCAGTTGCATTCTGATGCATCTCACTGGTGATAGGTGTGATGCCTGATGTGATGGTGACTACCGGTGCTTTTGAACCACTGTTTTTGATCAGGTCGGTGATCCATCCTTCAAAGGTGAGTCCATTTTGCAGGATAAGGTCTGCTTTGACCAGCACCCTTACATCTCCGGGCGTGGGTTCGTAGATATGTGGGTCACCACCTATTGGAACGATGCTTACTGATTCGATCAGGTCTCCGCCGATGGCAGAAGCCATGTCTGCAAAAATCGATGCTGAAGAAACGACTAGTGGCTTTTCCTGAGCATAAATGCACAGGGATAGTCCAAAAAGGAAAAGGCTGAGGCTGAGGCGAAGTAGCGTGTGGGGAGTGTGGCACATTTGCGCGAAGGCATTGCGTATTGAAAATGTGCTACACTTGCCGGGCCGCTCTGTTTCAACTACAGGTGCGGACATATACAAATTGCTTGATTTCATAGGTTACGTGGTTTTAATCATGATATTTCGGGCCACCTTGCCGGAGAGGTTTAGTTCATGACCATCTACATGCAGGCTTAAGGTGTTATCGTAATCGTCATTGGTGATGACTTTGATGGACTTCCCTACGGTGAGGCCCTTTTCATTCAAATGTTTGAGAAAGGAGGTTTCGTCCTCCCTTACCCCGATGACGATGCCTTCTTGTCCTGGTTTCAATGCAGTGAGTGGTACCTGAACCCGAAGTGTATACTTTCCCTGGGCATTTGGGATCGGATCCCCGTGAGGATCAAATTTTGGATGGCCAAGAAACTGATCAAGTCGTTCAATCAGCCGGTCTGACTGGATGTGTTCGAGCTCTTCCGCGATGTCATGTACTTCGTCCCAGGTCATGCCTAGGGATTGGACGAGGAAAACCTCCCAAAGCCGGTGTTTTCGCACCAAGTTGGTGGCAATTCGCTGACCATCACTTGTGAGCGAAGCCCCTTTGTACCTTTGATAGGTAATTAACTCCTTGTCCGACAGCTTTTTAAGCATATCTGTAACCGAGGCTGCCGAGGTATCCAGTTGAGCTGCAATCGCATTCGTACTCACTGTTCCATCCGGAGATCCCGATAGTTTCAGGATCGCTTTAAGGTAATTCTCTTCTGCATAGGATAGTCCCATGATACAAAGAAAGGGAATTATTAGGGAATATGAAAATTATTTTTAGATTAATCTAAATTGGATGTCAACTGTCAACTGTCAACTGTCAACTGTCAACTGTCAACTGTCAACTGTCAACTGTTCTCAGTTTCTAGTTTCTAGTTCCTAGTTTCTAGTTCGTGGTTCGTGGTTCGTGGTTCGTGGTCTTAACTACTTTAGACACTAATCCAGCAACCTCTTTGTCAACTGTTCTCAGTTTCTAGTTTCTAGTTTCTAGTTTCTAGTTCCTAGTTTCTAGTTCCTAGTTCCTAGTTCCTAGTT
>Ga0163152_10000260_pt1 | contig 95045 bp, 117 predicted proteins | sample OliLakLV19MP8IB2_FD_148635 | JGI IMG/M metagenome (GOLD analysis project Ga0163152, IMG submission 148635) | Freshwater microbial mat bacterial communities from Lake Vanda, McMurdo Dry Valleys, Antarctica - Oligotrophic Lake LV.19.MP8.IB-2 | ecosystem: Environmental > Aquatic > Freshwater >...
TCGTGATGCGGTGATGGATCTTGATGGTCATGGATTCTCCTGGTCGGTGGTGAGTCTTGTGCCGGCCGTGAGCCGAGCAGCGCGGGCGGACTAGAGTCGTGACGTCGCGGCCTGCTCTGCGCACCGCTTGATGTCCGCCATCGCGGTCTCGGTCGCGTGCTCGGCTAGCATGGACTTACGGCAAATGTGCCGCACACATTTAACGTAACCAGACGGCTCAGACAGGCATTCGAAGCACGTCACGGGCGCGTCGGTGTAATGCAGGTGTTGCAGAGGTTCCTCATCGGCACGGCAAGCAACGGGGTACCGGAACGTCCTTCCGTGTTCTTCACGATCCGTCACAAGCACCGTCACGGGGTGAACGATCCCGTTGGGGTCTCGGTAGCCGTCGTGCGGCAACAGCCGCAGCTTCACGGCGTAACCCTCCGGACGTGCATGAACGTCTTCATCGCCTTTTTTTCTTTCTCGCCTTCAAGACGGCTGTTCGCTTCTTTGCACACGCGTCCGTCTTTTTAGCAATGCGCGCTATATGCCGACAGAGACGCAGTGCCTCGCTCGTGTACAACCAATCAGGCATGTGTGTGATGCTGATCGACGGCACTGCCTCCGTGCCTTCCTCTGTGTCCAATACGAAAGCGACTACATCAATGGAGATGCCTGTGAGCTTGATGGTCGCCATCATCGCCATCCCAGGATGACCCGCATGAGGTCTTCGTCGATGTCAACGGTGCACTTAAACTTCATTGTTTACCTCGCTCTGTAGGTTTTAGGTTTGCAGTGTGGCCGATCCGGCGTCCACTCCGTCGTGTTCGGGGCCAGGTATAACCACTTGTTTGTAGGTCCCCGTTTCTGTTTAACCCCGCAATCGAAGCATGTACGGACTTTGAATCGGTCGATGATGTCGTAACGGTGATTCCACTCACGAGACGCTACCGAGGATGCCATCCAGGATCCAATGTCTCGAGCGCTTTGCGCGCATGGCATGCGTCGCACAAACACACGGTGCCGCAGTTCGACCGATTGCAACGTTGACGCGCTAACGAACGAAGCGACGGAATCACGTGTCGACGAATCACGCTTCTCAGGTGTTCAGCCATCGGGTTGCCCGTTCCGCGATGGTCTCGAACTCGAACATGTCAGCGACCTTTCGAATTGCCTTGCAGCGCTTCTCGTCGTCCTCGGGGGCTCGACACCCAAGCCCCAAGAGGGCCGTGTCGAGCACGAGCCAAAGTTCATCGCGTGTCATGGTTCCTTGTCCTCCCTTGGTTCAGGCGGCCAACAGGGTTGGTACTTTTCCTTGTACTCCGCATGGTCTACAAACGGCCCGTACGCCCAATGAACGAGGTAGTTCATCAAACCGTTATAGGCCCCGTAGTAATGTACAGGCGGGCGATGGTTCGCCTCGTTGTACGCTCCTGCAAGCAACAGGAGTATCCAGTATTCGAGCTGCCCCGAGAACGTGTGGAAGTACGGAGACCAGTAGCCGCCTGTCCAACGATCTCCGAAGTCTGAAAGGCCCCGGCTAGGGGTCATGAAGCCCGGTGATCCCGAGTTTTCGTTGTTGTCGGTCACGTTGTTTCAACTCCTTCTTCGCTTTGGCGAGACGCTTCTTCGCGAACGCGATGGCCTGCAGAGCCCTCGCGATTTTCTTTTCTGCCTGGTTGCCGATGAAGAAGTCGGCATCCATGCGTCCTGCTTTTCTGAGTAAATCAACCGGGACGACGGCGATCTTCACTTGCTGGCTCGGATCATCGAGAGCTTTGCGCCAGGGTAGATTCGTTTGGCCTTGAGCATTCGAACCCCACCCTCGATGAGGTCGAGAACGTCAACGTTCTCGGGCAGGAAGGGGTGTTCGACTTCGATGTAGCAGTCGATCTTGAGATGAACTTTCACGGAACCTCCACAAACTTCACTCGCATCACAGCAATCTCAGGGAACCGACGATTCATGAAGCGGATGATCTTATTTGCTTCGTTTAGGCTTCCGAACGTTGCGTTTTCCGCTTCCACTGACCGGTACGTCTCGCCCCCGCCGGGTCCGTGACAGTCCTCCGTGATTTCCGGGCGGTGACGTAGGAAGTTTCCGATTTTCCAGTGTGGGTTGTCCTTCTGGTGGCCTGACCTTCCCGTGATCTTCACGGCGTAGACTTCTAGCGACAGCGCCGCCGGGATCATGTCGACTTCCATCCTTCTTCGTGACTGAAGGTAACGACGCCCTCGTGGCGCAACGCGCGTAGAACTTCGGTAAGCTTGTGCGGCTTAATCTTTGTTTCCTTGGCAATCTGGGCACTCTTTTTGGTGCCTGTGTTGGCGCGGAGGTAGGCCAGCACCTGTTGTTCGAGGGTCATGAGAACTCTCCGATCATGTGGTCCCAGGTCCCAGGACCGTGGCTGACGCACAACCCGTGTGGTTCGATTTTGTGACGGAGAAGACCGTGCGGGCCCTGGGTTGCGTGGTTGAGACGGGGGTACTCTTCCGTCCATTTATAAGTTGCAAACGCTGCACGTTCCGCGATCTCTGCGTACATTGCCCGGGGCGCCATGACTTCGTTGTATTCGTTGATTATCAGGGAACCAACAGTATCCCAACGCTCGATCCAGTCCTCGAGAGTCCAGATTCCGTCGTCTGGATAGATACAAAGGCCGAAGCACCAACCACCGGACGACTTTCCGATGTGTTTGCGGTTGACGCCAGCTCCTGCGAAGTCCCAGATCGGAACCCAGTAGTAATTGGTGCTCACCACCACTCCATTTTGTCGATGCAGCCCAAACACGTCACCGGACGATCCGTTTGTATGAGGTACTCGAGACCTAGGAGGTCGAAGTCGAATGGGCTGCACCAGATTTGTACGTAGGGCTTTCGTGCGTCCATGTGGTTTGCTCGCACGGCATGCACAATATCGCCGACGACGTACTGCCAGATCACATCAGTCCTCCGCGTTAAGAGTGACCAGACGTCTGTGAGGTACTGGTAGCCAGGCAAATCAAGCAAGTGACGGTACCTTTCTCGTCGACGTCTCCCTTGCCTGTTTTGAATTCATCGTCGGGATAGCACGTGATGACGATCCATATACCCGTTTCGTCTTCGTACAGCTTGGTTACCTCGTGGGCACATCCATCCACCCAGTGATAGACGCAGGGCATCACATCCTCGCGAGGCAGGCCAAACACGTCACAGCCTTGTTTTCAACGACACTCTCCGGGGGTGCGTCAACCGATATGTTTGGACGACAAAGGATATTTATCCATGTGGTCCGTTTTCACGTACGAGAGCGATGCTTATCTTGACGCTCATGTATCTGTCTTTCTGAAGGTGTGTTTGCCGACGTGCCCTTTGGACGTCGAGGTTCCCGCAGGCACGACGACTCCGCGCTTGCGTTTTTTGGCGATGACTTGGGAGACATAGGCCCGGGTAACGTTGAGTTCGTCTGCGATGTCCTGGATGGTGCGACTACAGTCGGAGTTACGGATCTCGAGGATCCTAGCGGTGACGTTCATGTTTATTAGATAACCCTCTATTCGGAGGACCAGTTGTTTCGATTCTCTTTTGTTCGATGGCGGGTGATGACCTTGCCGAAGGGTGTTTCACGTTCTTTCTCGAACGTCAGGTCCATCGCGAGCATCTCTTCACGGGATGGGAGTGGGATCACGGGCATGACGTCCACCTACGGCGGGTTAGGATACCCGTCGCAGTTTTCACAAACGCCGAATGCACGACAAATGGCCGACTTCCCGCACGGCTTGAACTTGACTGTCTTTTTTCGTTTCTTGGGCTTCTTCTTCGTCTTCGAGACGATGAAGGTGATCTTGTAGTTCGGGTTGCCGTGTTCCCACCCCCAGACCACTTCTTCGACGGTGAACATGGGGTGCAGGAACGAACGAATCAGAGCCTTGTCTCCGCGTGGCAGGTAGCTCCTGGGCCGCTCAGGGATGGATCGTACACGCGCCGGTCATGTGAGATACGCCTCGAGCATCAGGGTGTACTTCGCGCGCATGTTGGGCGTCGACCCCTCCATCTCCTCAAGAGTCTTCTCCCACTGGTCCGGGTCGTGGCCGTAGGCCGGCGGAACCACGCGCCCAGACATCACTTCGCAGTGGCTGATCATGTGCGGCAGCAAGATCGACGCCCGGTAGCGATGCGACCAGGTCAGGTCCAGCCGTGCTTCGTAGGTAAAGTCGTCATCGAACGTAACCGTGACGAAGCACTTGAAGTAGCCGTGCATGTGTTCGTCTCGCGGCGCGAGCATTGCGATGGTCCGATCCGCCTCCTTGAAGGAGGGGAACAAGACGCCCTCGTACTCACGCTTGTTGTAGGTCGGGCCTTCGCAGGCGGTGATCTGGATGTGCTTTACGGCGTGCATCTAGTTTGCCTTCCCGCGGCTGTAGCCCATGTCGTAGCCCTTGGCGAACGCCTTGATGAAATTGGAAACGATGATTTCGATCGTTCCCGGTCCCGTCATCAGCGATCTCAGTGCGATGATGAGGGTCCCTGGGCCGATGGCCTTGATGGTTGCGCGTTCGACGACACCGTTTTCGTCGTCGATGGTGTCGTACTCGAGCGACAAACCCAGCCGATTGATGATTTCTTGAATGTCCGCAGTTCTGTTGTTTTTCATGTTGTCCTTAAAGCGGAGCATTGCTCCGCCTGTTTTTATCTCCCGAGGGAGCAGCGTGGCACCGTAACCGAGTCGTGCTTCGGGGGTAGCTCCCTCCGCCGGCGCCTTTGTCGTTAGTGGGGAACCTTCGACGGGCTCGCTGCCAAGCCCATTTCTCCAATCGCATCATAAGATAAACACTAGGCCGTTGTCAGCCAGGCCATGCGTCGTTCGAACAGCATGGCTTTCGCCGTAGGAGACAAGCCTTCTAGACACGGGCCTCCGGCTTTCATGTCGGGGAAAAAGTAGTCCTCTAGCTGGCTCCACAGAGCTTCGTAGGTCCAGCCATTTTCACAACCGAAGTGCTTTCTAATCTCGCAACAGGTTAGGCACGTCTTGAACGTGCTCATGCCGCCGTCCCACTTGCCGCGGACGCACTCGTACCGACTACCGGGAAGGATGTCGCCGCTACACTCGCAGCAAACGTGCGCTTTAGCAGCACGACGGAATTCTTCGACACAGAAGGATGGTCCGTCACCGTCGAGGCCACCCGACAGAGGACAGCAGACCGCCACGGCTACTTCTTCTTCTTGGGGAGGGTTGTCTTCTTGGGCTTCATGTCGGTCGACTCGAAGGGCGCGGCGACATGCGCGAGCGTCTCGGCCAACCGGAGGAACGCCTTTCGCTTAGCAGAGGGCTGGCGCGGCGCGTTCTTGGTGATGAAGCCCGCGACCTGTGCGATGTGGCCCTTGTACGCCGCGATCTCCTTGCGAAGCTTGCGGTTCAGGTGCTTCTCCGTCTCCAGCGCGGACTCCGCCTTGGTCATTCGATCCGCGGTCACATCGTGGGTGTTGCGGAGCTGACCAACGGTTGTCTGGAGCTGGTTGTAGCGCAGGTCGGCGTCGGCGAGGTGTTCCGACAACAAGGCAACCTCACGACTAAGCACTCCGAGGCTCTCCACAGTGTCCACAGTGTCCTCGGGGTTGTTGGTGACGAGGTTCGACGGCTTTGCAGGCTTGGTCTCGTTGTCGGTGATGACTTCCTTCACGGAGCCCTTGTCGTCGGTGTCGTCACTGGCACCCCCGGCGTAGGCGAACGCGTTGGTGATGGACTGCTCGACCTGGAGTTGCTCGACGATCTGTTTGATGAAGTCCTCGTCGTGCTGGACGTCATCGAGGTCCATGTGTCGCTTTTCACAGAAGCGCACAACGATGTCGGCCCAACCCTCGATGGCCTGCTTCGCCTGGTTGGTCCAGTGGTGATGCCAGGACTCGATCTCGTTGGCCACTGCATCGCGGAACCAACCCATGTGCTTGACGTTGTCGACGATCTGCGGCGGGGTCTGCGCGTCGGCCACGTCGTAGATGACCTGTTTGTCTTCCTCGATGGCCTTGATGGCGGCGGCGTAGAACGGATACTCGCGCTTACTTTCCTCGAGGGAAGCGAGAGCAGAGTTTGCTGCCATGGCGCCGCTGTTGTCGTCGTAGGAATCGGAAGAAGTGTCAGTGTCTGGCTCGTTCATTTGGCAGCCCTTTTCATTTCGTTGCGAATGTTGGTTAAGACCTTGACGAACACCCGGAGTACTTGGCGTGTACCAAGTCCGGTCTCGTGAAGGTCCTTGGTCCAAGGAACCCCGAGTTCCTTGTGCACTTTTTTGAGGTTCCGCTCTGCCTTGAGATTGTTCTGGATAGACTTGCGGTATCCCGCAATCGTCTTATCCATCACTTTGAGCGCCGCAGAGTTCTTCAGTTCGCGTGTTTTTCTTGGAAGCGTCGGAACGCCTCTTGGCTTCTGTGATGCTGACATTTCTTGAGGTGCTCCTTCTGTGCGGCCTCGAACAGGAACTGCGCGACCTGGTAGACGGTTGCTGCGGCGAAGTAGAGGAATTTCTCTTTCATGGATTTCCTTTCGTGGCCCTTGGGAGGGTCGAACTCCCGTACCTGGCGTGAAAGGCCAGTGTATTAACCGCTATACGAAAGGGCCGATGAACTAGTCTTCGTGGAAGACAGGGTTCTTCGACCACGCTTCCGCGTCGACAACCCGGCCGTTCATCAACTTGGCGATCTTCTCCGCTTCCGCTTTATCGTACGTCCACAGGATCTTACCTGCCTCCTTGGCGACGTACTTCTTTTCGGAATCGACGATGACGGCGTATTTAGTTGGTTTGATCTTCATTTCGTGGGCCCTCTGGGATTCGAACCCAGGGCCAACGGCTTAAAAGGCCGCTGCTCTATCCGCTGAGCTAAGAGCCCGATTGCTTCCCGATGATGGGAGGCATGTAAACGTGTTCGAACACGGGGCGTTTCTTCACATCCTCTTCGTAACACGAATCAGAGCAAAAGAACTCTCCGTCCTGTTTGCGCCAAGCGTTCACCAGCTTGGGTTCTGTGGCGATTTCTCCTCCGTCGAAGGAGACGGTAGCGTCGACGACGATGACCGTGGGGCAGCTCTGACACTTGACGCGTACGACGTGAGCCAAGGGCATTCCCAGATCGTATCAGCCCCGAAAGCCGATCTCGAGACCCAAGACGTGACCACCCCAGCGCGGAGGATTGGAGACGCCTTTGTACCGCTTCTTGAACCGTCCCACCCGGCTGCCCGGCGTATGGATGACAAGCCACCACCAGCCCGGCGTCCCGATGCTTACGGGAACGCCGTGCTGGCGGAGCCACAGATCGATGCCGCGCATGCGACGGTCAAGTCTGTGATGGAAGTCGGAACGGAAGAACGTACCTACGACGGACATGGGAGCAGCTCCAAGGCCCGCATCATGGCCTCTCCTGCGGGGTATCCCAACTGCTTGTCCGTCAGCAAGTCCTTCGGCGCACTGGCGTAGTCGGGACCGTTGTCGCCGTAGCGAGCGATGACCGACCCTCCGTCGCAACGGGCACAGAAGTAGAGGTCGAACTGCTTGTGTTCCCCTAGGAACTTGCAGCTGTCGCAGTCGTGCGTGTATCGGGGCATGGTTTCCTTGGTGAACTACTGAGATTTGGTCTTTGCTTCGGTCTTTGTCTTCCGTCGCATGCCGCCCTTGGTGCTTTGCTTCAACAAACGCTGCTTCTCGAGCGTCTTCTGGGACACGGCGGGCAGATCATCCCACGGGGTCTTCATGTACCAGCGGAACCTTGCCGATACAGTGTACTCCTGTTGATAGATCAGTCCGTACTTCTCGCGCCACATCTTGCGCGCTTCCGCGGCCCCGTAACGAGCTTCGCAAACTTGGAATTTGCCAAGCATCTTGCTTACCCACTTGCTGATAGTGCATGTGAAGTTCTTCCCAAGCTGTTCTTTGGTCATGAGTATCCTCTCGTCCGCATTTGCGTGCGGACGTTTTTTGTTTGCGTAAAGCTACGCAGCGCCGACGTTCGTCATGCTGACGATCGCGCGCACCGCGTCCATCTCGCACGGCCACTCCATACGACGGGCAGCGGCGAACTGCTTGTTCGTAACAGGTAGGTCCATCTGCGTCACTTTGATGACGTCGTGGACGCCTTCCGGGGATGCTTCACTGTAGAGCGTCGCATGCCAGGTGTTGCCTTCTGCAGGGGCTTCGACGATGCCCCAGACCGCGACACCAGGGCGGGCAAGCACCAAGAAGCAGTCACCGCGTCGTAGTTGCTGCTGCCATGCCTCAACGCGGAGGGCGTTGAAGACGCGGGCGCTTTGTCTTTTGCGGGCCATCTCCCTTATATTTTAGGTCAGACCAGCTCTGGATCTTGGATGCTCTGTGATAGTCGATGAACTCTTGACGGTGTGCGAACACGGTCTCAAAGTCCTGAGGAACCACAGGCAAGAACACCGGGGCACGTGCCTGCTTGCACATGTTGGCAGCCATGATGAGCGCTCCAGTGCACAGCTTGCCTGTTTTTCTTTTTGTCCATTCCTCCGACCAGTCGGGGTTTTCGTAGTCGATCGATGAGTGACAGGGTGATGGGACCTCCAGCTGAATGTTGCCGATGAACATCTCAGGGGAGGCATCCCCAAGCCAGCCGGCGAGGGCAGTGCGGCGAAACGGGCAGGCCTTACACGGCTTCTTTTCGAATGGTCGAAAGGAAGCTACGTTGCCTGCAGTTTTCCCATCTTCTTGGCTGCGTCGCATTGCGGTGGCTTCTTGAGATCGCCGCAGGGGGAGTCGTGTTCGACACAGAGCCGTCCTGTGCCGTCGCATTCCTTACAGTCGACCAGCTCTTGTTCGTCCTCGTCGCAGCCGCACGTGTCGGCGGATTCGCCGCATTCGTCACAGGATTTTCCTGAACCGTCGCACGAGAAGTGTTGCTTGACGTTGCATTGTTTCATCGGTTGCTCTCTTCGATGCGAATGATCCCGCAGCCCTCGAGCGCGATGCGCTCGTCCGCAGTCAACACATCACCCATCGTCGCGTGTTTGTCGAACTCATCACGGTGGAAGCTTACCCACGTAACTGCGTCTTCGTACGTTTCGAAGATGATGCCGAGACCTTTGTGCTTGAAGACCTTCTGGTCCTTGGTCTTGATGGTGTAGCCGACGGTCATGTGATGTCCTTCTGCGCAGGCAGGATGAGGTTGAACGGGTCGTTCAGCGTCTCGAAACCAAGTTTCAAGAGGTGTTGCCTGAACCGCTCGTTTGAAGTCTCGATACATATCGAGACATCGGGATACTTGTACTTGATATTCCGCAGCGTCTTGGTGAAGAGGCCCTTGCCTCTGTGTTCGAGGAGCACCGTAACCGTCGTGATGTCGAGGACGGGTCCCTCGCGGAGCTTCAAGTAGAGAAACAGGAACCCTGGCTGTGTGATATGGCGCCGCGAAGCCGTCTGGGAGACGTGCAGCAACCTCAAGCCGCTGTCCATGAACTCGTCTAAGGTCATCGTCGATCCTTACAGGCCCCACAAACGACCAGACGACACGATACAACGCGCGTAGAGGAATTTTCTCGACCCCCGCGTACGTTTTGACCGTCGCCATCCGGCCGTTGGTGTAAATGACCACGCCATGACGTGCTACCGCCGTGGTTTTGTATATCTCGTTCCAGCCGGCGGAGCGTCCCCGGTATCGCTTACGCAGCGTACTCAGGCGACCGTCAATGTTGTAGACGTCGGGTTCGTAGCGAGGAGCGGGACTGCCGTAGAGGGTCCCAAACAATGCGGCTTTACGAGTTGCTCGATCCACCAATAGTTTTTGTCGTCGCGCGCCATCGGGCCCAGGAACGTCCAGAAAGCTTTGAATAGACATTTTGGGTCACAATCGGTGGTGGTGTAGACGTTGCCGTTGTTCCAGCGACGCCAGGGCAAAACGTGGATGACCTTGGCGTCTATGCCCGCGATTCGCCCGAAGAACTCCCACACATAGTGTTCCACCACGAGAACGAGGTCACCGATCTCAAACGTTGGGGCGTCTAACACGCACAGGCCTCTTCTTCTTTTTGGCTTTAGACTTAACCACCATTTTCTTGATAGGAGCGTACACGACCCACGTCTTCACCCACTGAAGGCCGGAGAGTCCGATGGCGGCTGCAACCGAAGGAGTCAGGTCAGCATCGCCACGCCATACACCGGGGTCGCTCGCCTTGATCTTGACGACCCAGTAGCCCTTGGGGCATTTCTTGCCTTTCTTGAAATCGGGGTGGGTGCACGCCCCGTAGGGTCCTCGATCGAGGACACGGCACAGCGTTCTCTTCTTGGTCTTCACGTGCTCGACCGCCAAGATGGTCCCGCACGTATAGGTACGGCTTGCGCAGACGTTCATCTCGGGCATCGACTGGACTCTGTAATCCGGTGCGCACGCGAGAAGACTACCGCCTCCGTTGCTGTCTTTGGGTCTCCCGTAGGTTGACGCGATGCCTAGCACCGCCTTGGGGCTAGTCGCCGTAGGAATAGCGTATTCCGGGATGTCGCGCAGGAACGGGTCGCTGAACACAGCGAAGAAACGCAACAACACGATAATTAAGGGGTAGATGAGGTACATGAGGAATCCTTTCCTCCGGAAACCTACACCGAATGCCGTCCTTAGTACGGCATATACGGAATCTTGGACGGCAGAGACGTCTTCGGTTTGTCTCTCTCCGCCAGGCAACCGGCGCACGTGAGAGCCCCTTCTGTAGGGGTAGGATAAAACGTCGCACCCGAGATTTCCCGCGGAATGATTTCGTCTTTGCACGCGGTCAACAGTCGCTCAACCTTCCGCTTGTCTGTTTTCGACCGTTGTCGGAAGACGCGTTGTTTGAACAAGCAGATGCGCCCGTCATCCCGTGTGATGTGTGAGAGCGGGTTCAGCGAGCGTTCGACCCAGGTAGGCGACATGCCCTCAGGCTACCCCTTTTCGACTTGTGCTGCATACAGTCGAAATTCATTAGCAAGGTCGGCGGCTGCTTCCTTGTCGGTGCGCCCTACCCCTGTAATGTTGTCGATGTTTTTCAACGACGCGTGGATTTCATTCCCGCGGTCGAGGAAATAGAGCTTGTCCCCGTTATCCAGCGTCTTGGTTCTCATCTGCCATTTCCTTTCGAATCGCATCTTTAAGGCGAGGCATGGTCTTTTGCGCGAAGGCACGGAGGTCACCGGGATAGTCCCGCGTGTTCACGTCGTAATAGTCTTCGCCCATCATTCCGTAACCTGCACCACTCAGCCATTCATGCAAGTCCGTCTCGCAAGAGATGTTCTCGAGTTCGTCCCAGGCGTAACGTGCGTCGTCTCTGTCTTTGATTAACTTGTTGAGGCGGCGACGCCAGATGACATCCTTGTAGTTGTTGATTGCTTTGTCGACACTGAAAACTTGGTTACCGAGCTTACTCATGACGTAGTCGTCATGAAGCCCTAGAACAAAGTGCCGGAAGTCTCTGTTACCAAAATGCGTCCAATGGAAGACGTAGTTTCCGTAATCGGAGACGACACCAAACCAACCATCGGACCGCAAGACGAAGTCTGCCCAGCCTTCTCGGCCGCTGTCATTCGGTAGGTAGTACCGATAGAATTTCAATTCGCTCATTCCAGCGCCGGCGGCGGGTGGTGATACGCCACGCCCAGGCGTGATGAGCTTCGCGGCTTCCTCGAGTGTCTTTCGCTCGGCGTCAAGGTCACGGTTGAGGGCAGCGGCTTCGGTGAACTGGGCGCCATAGCGAGCCTTGAGCTTGGCGATGTTGCGCTCGAAGGCTTCCTCGAAGCCCTTCTTGATGGCCGTCAGCGCCAGCGCGATGTACCAGGACTCGTCACCCGCCTCCTCGAGGATGTTGATCTCATCCAGGGCTTTGCCGTAGATGATGTGCTTCTTGAGCGCATCGGCAATCTCGCCGACCTCAGAAGCCATTCCCAGGACCGCGTGCAGCAGCTTCGCGATCATCGTGTTGTGCTCGGCCGACATCGGTTCGCCGGTCTGGCGGTCGAACAGCCGGACGAAGTCCGGAGTGAACTCGGTGACAAGCGCGAGCTGTTGATATTCGTTGGGCTGCATCTAGGACCTCACGGGAAAGCTCCGACCGGAGCTGTATTTGATGTCGGCGTGTTTGGCGCAGTAGACGCGACAGGTATGTTCTCCGTCGACGTACGCAATCCACCCGGTAGAGACGAAGGTTACGAAGGAAATGACCCGTAGCGTGCTTTGGCCTCGGTGGCTGGAGTGGCGCAAGATTGCTTCGGCTCTCGCGGAACATCGGACTTCTTTTCGACGTTCCCTAATCCATTCCCGGTCGCCTGGCACACCCTCAGGGTCATTGACCCAGTCGAAATGCTCGCAGTATACGTACCCAACGATGTCAGCAAGCACGCGCAGCGTCCGCTGTTCGTCGCCTCTGCTCGACAGAAATCAGGCGAATCCACCCCTCCAAGTACGCGGCTGTTTCGACGCTGAGGTCGCAGTCCCAGCAAGGACCGTCGTTGGCGCTGTAACCTCCGCACACGTGCTTGATTTTGTATTCACCGCTTTTCAAGCGGCGCACGAGATAGGCGGACAAGTTCGCCAGGTGCGCGTCGTCCATCTCGAACACGAATAGCTTGCGCTTGTCCTTGGTTACCCATGGGGTATCGAAGTCCACCCTTTTCATGTGTTTCTCTTTTCTCGCTCGTGAAGCAGAAACGACACTTCTCACAAGCGCCGTTGTGGTCCATGCCGCCGGTTGCGGTGGCAGGACATGTCCGCGGATCCACTTTCGTGAACTCCGCGCGTTTGCCAATGTGGTGCTCGGCAAAGACCACCGTCGCCCACGGGGGTGGCCGTGTGTTGTCTGTCTGCACCCACGCGATGAAGTTCTCGGGCCCTCGTTCTCCTGCTAGGTTGAATGCTTGATTACGAAAGGCATCTTTGGTGGTGTAGTCAATGCTCAGCATCACGTGCAGATTCGGCAAGTGAAGTAGCTTGGCGGCCAAGTCGAACTTCCTCGTCGATACCCATAAAGCCAGCTCGGGAACTTCCCGCGCCAGCACGTTGATGAAGCGTACCGAGCCGGGTTGTAGGTCGCCAACACCGAAGAACCTGAGGAAATCCTGCTGGGCCTGTACTTCATAGGCGAGCCCCAAGGCTTCACGGAAGACCGCGCGCTCCGTGGCCTTTCCCAGGTAATCGAAGCGTTCGAAGTTTTCGACTTGCCGACGGACAGCGGCGGGCATGCTGATGCGCGATTCGAGCCCGTAACAGTAGCTCATGCACGCTTGTGTGGGGCGGCACGACCTGGCAATCGAGACGTTGATCGAGAGTCCGGTCTTGCTGTTGTTCGAGAGGAAGAGGCGTTCTGGGGCTTCTGGGGCCGTCAGGGTAGCCAACTGCAGTCGTCGGAACTTCGGCGTCATGTCTCTCCATCCGCGACTTCGAGGGGTGGAAGCGTCGGAACCTCGTAGCCTTCGTATGGCTCAAGCGACGTCAACGCGGCATGAACGTTCCCAGTGATCAACGCGCGATATGCAACCACTGCTGCGATAGCGTGGATGATTGGATTTCCCTGATCGTCAGTGACGAACGTTGTAACCCCGTCATCACCTGCTTCGAAGAAGCAAACTTCCGCATCATACTCACCGGGGCATGCATCTCCGTAGCGGATATACGAGACGTCTTGGGCTCGAAGAAACGTCTCCAATTCTTCGAATGATCCGTTATGTGCTTGGTGATCGTATAGATGTAGTAAGCGCTCTCCATCGAGCGCCGCGATTAACTCGTCTTCGGTGTAGAAGACGTTTTCGTTGAACGGTTCGTCAGGGACAAGGCCAGCGCCCGCGTTGTGCACTTCAGAAAAGAACGAGTGCAAAAGCGTGCGTTTGATAGGTCCGCCGATGATGATGTGTGCGGCAACGTAGCTAGACATGTGTCACGTCTCCTGGTAGCCGTTCCACAGCTCGAGCTTGCAGCCATTGCATTGCAGGACCGCAGCGACAATGGTGGTTTCGAATCCCGTCCCTGTGCGGGCTCCTTTGTCATGGTTGACCGCGATACCGGTATCTCCTCGGAAGATGCCGCGAGGAATCCGTCCTTCCCAGAAGTAGTCCCAATAATCCCATTGGATCATCGATTCAGGTTTTCGTAGATCTTGTTTGCAGCCGGGACATTCGAACGGTACACGGAATTTGAGGTAGCTGACGCGGACCTGAGCAACCTCGGTTTCGTAGCCCTTGCCATGGATGGGGGTGAGGTCCGCGTTGCTTGCCCGATCGACAGGGGCAACCTTGCCCTTGACGACACTCGCAATGACGATCCCGACAGGCGCATCGATTTGCGCTTTCTTCTCCGCGTCCTCAGGAGATTCGGCCTCGACGTGGACAGAATAGCGTTGGCTGTTGTCGTCTTCGTGAATGGCGAAGACCGTGTACGTCGTCATTTTATTTATGCCCAGAAAAGAACACGGCAAGCCCCTGCGTCCTTAGCCTCAAGATACGCCTCGATAAAGTCCTCGGTGCATCCGCCTTTGCGCATGACTTCGACGTAGCTGCGCCAGGGTGCGGGGGACTCGCCGACATCCTGTCCGATGTGCAGAATGAATTCACAGGCCTCCTTGTGGACGAACGTTGAGTTCCGGAGGCAGAACTCCCAGTTGGGGTCGTCGTCTTCGAAGTCCCACTCGATTTCAATCAGTACGCTCTTATCCATGGAAACTCCTAGTCGAGTTCAACCGATGCAGCTTCGGCGAAGTACTTGATGCGCATTTGCTGTTTGCATTTCTTGCAAGCGCCTGTCTGTTCTACGTATGTCGCCGTTCCATCGTTGTCGTACTCGAAGTACAACGGCCCCCATTCGATTTCGACGTGCTTGCATGTCGCATGCGGCGGAGACTTACCTATAGAGCAGCGCCCGGACCGCTTGCGGTCCTTCCGTTGCAGCGATCCCCACTGCACGCATGGACGCCGTCCATCCCGAGGGGTCTTCCTTGATCTCGTCGTAAACCCAACAGACGATCTCACCCTTTTCATCTGCGATGTAGATCGACGGGTCCTCGCCGAAGTCGACGAAGACTCCGGGAAAGATCTCATCACAGCCGGGATATGGGTTTTTAGTTTTCGACATCGAGAAGTTCCTCAGGGGAATGCACGTCTACGGAAAGGATATCCGCCACGCTCTCGCCGGTCTCCTCGCCCCACTGTGCCCGCGGCGCGAGCTGTTGCCCGCCCATGTTGTAGTCCGCGCCGCAGTTGCTGCAGGTATTGGTGAATCGGTAGCAGCTAAGCCATTCACCACAACACCTGACTTGCGTCTCCACGCGGATCCAGAGGTCGCCCTCGAAAACGCCACCCCGCCTACGCCCCTCGCCGTCCTTGAAGTAACGCCACTCTTCACTCATGGGTCATCCTTGATTCTGAATTTCTTGGTGTTGATGGTACTCACCAGGGTTTGGTGAATGCGCTGAGCCTGCCGGGGGCTCTTGCCTTGGTAGGTGACCGCGTGGACCACCTCGTCTGTTTCACGCTCAATAACTAGAAAGCGAGGTTTCTTGGCTGTCGCCAAGGCGCTCGCGACGCGTGCCATGTGACCCCCTGGTCAGATTGCAAACTCTCGGACTACGTCGATCCCTTCCCACTGCATTTCCACCTGGATCGACTGTCGCTCGACCATCGGACAATCACACCCAGGGCACTTTGCGCGATGAACCAACGCCACTGCGGTACCTGCTTCTTCTCGGGTCTCGAGTAGAAGGTCGTGTTGTTCCTCGCTCAACGCGGTTGCCGGACGCACATCGAACGCAACGCGGTCAGAGCATGCGCAAACACACGCTTCATCCGCCGTGATCCGTGTGTAGTAATCACACGTGCGGATAACAAGGTCTTCACAGAGGTGCTCTGTAATAGCCTCGAGGACTTCACTCTCGGGAAGTACGCCCTCCGCGATTCGTTTCTTCTGACTGTCGGTGCCTTTCTTGGTGACCCACTTCTGGATTGACAACATGCGCTTAGCTGCCTTGGTTTCTTCCTCGCGACGTTTCAATGCGTCTGTTTCTTGTTGTCGCAGAGCTTCCGCGCGCTCCTGTTCTTGCGTTGTTATCAGGGCTGCCTGTTCTTGGCTGCGCATGTTTACGCGGTGAATGAGAAGACGGAACAACTCGCCCACAGACGGCTCCTCTGCCCACACATCTCCGTCTTTTTTCCCGACGATGTCATCGACGAGAACGACGTCACCTAGCTCTTCCCGCAGTTCTTTGGTCGCGTCTTGCAGGTCGTGGTCGGAGACGATGACGAGATGCACGCCGAATTGGGTCTTGCCGCTGCAGAGCGCGGCCTTTGGGTGGACGAACAGTTTCACGAAACACGGCATTTTACTTGGCCCCTTCACTGATGCAGGCAAGACACGTGAGCACGGCGTGCTCTAGTGCCTTAGGAATTTCAACTTCTTGCCCGCAATACATCAAGAACGTCGAGTCCCATGTGGTCGTACTCTTGAATACGGTGCCCGCGATCTCGTGGGACGTGACAGACTTCACACAGCAAACGACCCCGTCGTTGTCGACGAGGTCGCCTCGCTGAGCCCGAGTCTTCATGAAGCGCTCGTTTTCGATACGCTTTCGTTCTCGGGTGTGTTTGGAGCGGTGTGCGACACAGCAAAACGGGCGTATTTTTTTGGAGTCGCTTGCCGATTTTGAACAGACAGGGCAGTACGCCGTCACGACCCGGTAGGACGCAGGCACTGCGGCTTGAGGTAGGCCTCCAGTGATTCGATGACCTCGATTTCGTCGGGGTCTAGGCCGTCTTCCAGGTCCTCTCGCAGCGCCACGAGGAGGTTGTAGGCCTTCTCGATGAGTACATCCACATCAGGGACGTTGTTGGGTTGTTCACTGATCCATGCATTCAGCTTACGGAGCGTGTTCTCTCGGGCGCGCAGCGCAGTGATCGCCGTTTGCCTCCACGCATGCCAGCGTTCACGAGACCACCGGATTCCACCTTGGTTGTTGCAGGAACGACAGCCAGCGCCGTTGCACGTAGCGCAACGATCCTGCTTGTTCTTGTTGGAGAGCTGCGTGCTGATGTCGCTGATCTCTTCGATGAGCGTGGTGCGCCATTGCTTTGCGCTCGTCAGGTCTTTAGGTTCTTCGAAAACTACTTTCACTGTCATTACACCACGCTCCGATATAGAGATACCCTGCGGATTTCCGTGGGTCTGCGATGATCGTGTAGTTACTATCCAGAACAGTCACCAGGCACGCGTCTCGGGTTGATACGCTCTGTTTAACGAGTTCTTTGCGCAAGCGCGGGACCCCTTTTTCTTGGGCCCAGGCCCACAGGTCTTCACGGGGTTTCCGAAAGCTGCTTGCGTAGTTGTTGAACTGTTGACGGTCATGCACGATGTCGAGGCAGTCGGGGTTCTTGAAGATCGCGCGCGCACCCCAGTATAGATCAGGCACGGGCTCGACGTTGGGGCGCAGGCCGAACCAGTGGCTGACGAAGACTTCGTTCATCGTTCACGCTCCATGTACTCCATGTACTTCTCGTCTTCGTTCCAATGTTCATAATTTCTCGCGAGGCGAGCGCCTAGGCGAGCAAGCGCCTCCTCGAGGACCTGGACCTTGGCGTCTTCTTGCGCCGCCTTGATCTTCTTATGGAGTTCATCGCGAGCGACGGCAGCTTCTCGTTCGTTCTCCTCGAGATCCTCGTACGGATCATAGTGGTCGTAGTAGTCGTCGCCGTCTTCGTAGCGTGCTTGACGAAGGAAACCTTCTTGTTCGTTGGTTCGTTGAATCTCTTTGAGCTGCCTCGCGATGGCGTCGATTTGAGGTGAACGTTTGTCCATCTCCGCTTCAACGTCGTCTTCAGCAATCCCCTGGAACGCGACTTTGAAGTCGTCGTCCTCTAACCATCGCCAAGACACGAGATGGCCTCCTCTTCTTTCTTGAGGGCCACTTCGAGCAGGTCTGCGAGTTCGGTGTAAATTTCGTCTTTGAGGCGATACATTGCAGCGTTCGCTTCTGTAACGGAGAAGCGGTTCTTCACCTTCTCGCGCAGCTCGCGAACGATATCGAACAGTGGCGTCCCGCATGGCAGGACTCCTTTCTTTTCTACGTGAAGCTACGCCGCGTGGCGCAGCCCGAGTCTTACGAGTGCTTGGCCCTTCCGTGCGGGAGGCGTCGGATTCGGCGCCTCTCCTACTTTGACAAGGTCTCCATTCTGGACCATGCGACGAAGGGTGCTTGGGTTTACGTCCGACAGGAAGTATAGGCGCGAGATAGTACGCGTCTCTCCGTCACGCATCACCGTCAAGACTTTTTGTAGGGCCGTCGGCTTCGCCATACTGACCCGGCAAACATACCAGGCATCGCTTTTCATCGCGAGGTGAAACGTTCGGACACTTGGTGAACGTGAATGATTTGAAGCACTCGCCGCATACGTGCGGGGTTTCTTTCACCCAAGCGAAGAACTCGACGCTACCATCCCAGTAGGGCATGCCAATCGCGTTGTGTTCTCGCATGGCAACATCGACGGCTTTGGGGTCGCCACCTGTGTCGAGGGTGTGCTGGATGTGCTCTTCGTAGCTTTCAAGGAACGTCGACATCGATATTTTTCTTTCTTCCGGAATCGACGCTCCGCGTCGGCATTGATGAACCGTTTTGCCCAGATCCCGTACTGGTCCCAATCATAGGTGAACCAGCGCCAGTTTTGGGTTTCTCGAAGGTCCCGTTCTCCCTCGTGAAACACATCCGCCAGGACAGGGTCGTAGTGCTCCCACAGGAACCATCCGTCCTTGACCCAAGGCATACGGCTTGCGAACCGCCCATACGGCGTATCCCCGTCTGGAGGGTTCATCCAGGAGGTGTAGACCCACCGGATGTGTTTACTCGGTAATGCGAAGGAGAACAAACCAAGGATAACGTCTTCGTATCCTCTGATCGTTTGATTCGTACACGAGTTGTACGCGTGCCAGCCCCGGTCCGTGATGCGCTTGTTGATGAAGTCTACAGAGAGGACGTTCTGTCCGTAGTACAGACAGTCGATTCGTCCCTCGAGGCGGAAATACGGACCTGTGAATGTCCACGTTCGTTGGACTTCACCGATCACGCGAATTTGTCGATTCCCTTTGCTAGCTTCACTGCGCGTGATTGCACGCATGAGAAGTTTCCGAATGGAACCTCGGTCGGCGTGACCAACCCAATTTGCCATCGATCAGTCCTCGTAGGGCGGGACGTCCATCGGGAAGCCCGAGAAACTTCGCCGCGGTGGGTAAGGTGCCCCGGGCGGCCAATCGAACGGCCGTCCGTATTTGGAGACGAATGTTTCGTCTTCTTCGCCTACGTCTTGCGTGACGTCGGTCCAGGCGCAACTCAAACACTCGAAGAGGTCTCGAATTTTCCCTTCTTTGTTGTACAGACACAACGAGGCACCGCTCTCGCAGTGAGCCGCGCTGCAATCCTTGTTGAACGGGTGCGGGGGCCCTCCTTCGTCACTGCACAGATGTTTTTCGAGCAGCGCTTCATCGCAAGAGGGACAGAATCCTAACACCGCATCGAGGTTAATCCAGCACCTAGGCTCCTTGGCCCAAACAGAATCGACAGGGTGATCTTTCAGGAAATAGAAGATACTCTCTTCTGACTCGAACTGACTCTCGACCGAGTCGCAAATCCAGCCGTGGTCGACGCGGTCGCGTGCCCATGTAAAGCGTGCATCTGCGTCGTTCAGCATCCAGTCGACCCGTGCTTTGTAGCGCTCGGGATTTTCGTGGGGGCAACAAGTTGCGCCGTGTAGATGCGCCTCAACGAACTCCCTCCAGTCGTCAAGCCAGCCGTCGTCTGACGCAATGTACTTGGCTTCGGTGTAATGGAGGGCGTCGATGTATCTCTCGTCGCAGAGAACGAGTTGTGCGTGTGCTGATTTTTTGACATGGAAGCCGAGAATCGTCGTGCCTGATGGTCTGGCGATTCCCTTGAAACCCCACAACGCGTTTTGTTTGTCCTGGTAGACCGAACGTGCCCAGCAGCGTCGGTCGACTCTCATTTCGTGGCGTCCTTGGTGTATTCTGCTGCCCAGAAGTCCCGCTTCTCCTGAAGGAACTTCTGTCGCGATTCCACCGGAATCTTCGCGTGCACCGACGAGATCAGGTGCACACGCGCGTCTGGGAACCTCATCTCCAGCTCCATCTGACCTCCGCTACAGAGGGAACAGGTGGTCATGTTTTTCGCGTCGGGCCGTCTGTTGAATTTGTGTGCCCCGCAATCGATAATCAACAAGTCGGGAGGAAACGTGTTTTCATCGACTTTCTCGATCGAGACGCCTGTGGCACCGCAGGTTGGACAGACCCAGCCCGTGCCGCCTTCCCCCGCTTCGCACTGCATGTAGACAGGGCACCGAGGGCAGTCGACCTGGCGCGCACGGAGTTCTTCGTGCGTTGCTTCGACGAATAGAGGGAGCCGCCAGGCGACTGGCGGCGGAATATAGTCAGACATGGATGACCTCAGTAACGTTTAAGAGCGAATGCCTCGATAGGCACAGTGTATCGCCCTGATGGTTGATTTGCTTCGACGTCCACTTTGCCTTTTTGAATCCGCAAGGGGAAGACAGCAACGGACGTGATCCGTTTGGTGTAACAGACATCCGGCGTGAACAACGACTCGGCAATGCACTCGAGACGTATCGGGCAGCCGTTACATATTTTCAAGGGGTCTTGAATTAGCGCTTCCACCGGAATTAGCAATTCGTGCTTTTTCTCGATCGCGTTCCGCAGCATGATCCGCCTGGCAGCGAGAGCCATGCTCTCACGAATCGCGGACCGTACCTTCGAATCTTTGATGTGGTCTTCCTTGTACTCGGACGAGTCAAAGCTCCCGGAGACGTCTCTCAAACATTCGTAGGCGAAGATTACCCGGTAAATTACTTCGACGGGCAGCCCTAACGCCTTCGCAACCGCGTCCGGGGCGTTTTTCTCGGCCCCGTCCATTCGTTGTTCGCTAAGCGCTTGATTCAGCGTATCGGTTGGACTACGGTCAGCAGTCATTTCACACCTCCGGAGGATTCAGTGAGCGCACCCCAAGCAACTATCATCACAGGCGATCCGATCGTCAAGGTCATCGCATCGATGCAACTCGAGCACGAGGGCATCATGGAGATGGCCGAGTGGGTCAAGCAGTACCGACCCCACTGCGTACCCGAAGGCGGGTTCCAGGACATCATGGACCTCGTGCCGCACGACGGCCTGGACTACAACCCGTCCAACCCCGATGACCCGCGCGCGGTTACCGACAACGAGCTGCTCTGCGAGTTCGCCGGCCGCAAGTGCTACGACAGCTTCGCCGACGCGGGGGCCAAGCGAACAAACGGCGAGTACCTCCGCTCGATGTGGGTAGGTCGTGTCCCTCACCGATCAACGGGCTACCACGCCAAGATGACGTTCTTCTTCGCGCACATCAGTCGCCGCGTTTCGCACGAACTGATCCGCAACTACGTCGGCAGCGACCGTGACGAGGAGGGCTCGCCCAGCCAGGAGTCGACGCGCTTCACGCACCATCCCGGCACGTTCATCGCGCACCCGCACTACCTCGACAACGTCGAGGAGTTGGCCCGCTTCCAGGCACGTGCGCAGCGGAACTACGAGGAGTACGTCGAGACCATCCAACGTAAGGTCGCCTGGTACGAGCATGCCAACGGCAAGAAGCCCGTCGGCCTCGACAAGAAGCGCATTTACGAGTCTACCGCAGGTGATCTGCTCATGAGTTGCGGGACGTCGTTCATCTGGACGACGAATCCGATGGCTCTGAACAAGTTCTTCCACGAACGAGATGATGAAGCGGCGGACATGGAGATGTGCTGCTTCGCCAGGGAAGTGAAGCGGGTGTCACTCGAGCGTTGGCCCAACCTCTTTCCCGATTTTGCAGCCGCTCGTCCTGTATGACGGCATCTACTGCCGCTTGAATCAGCTCTTCTTCTTCGTGGATCCAAACTAAGAGAAGCGCCACTTCAATATTGTACAGTTCGCTGAAGGCTATGTACCGATCAAAGTTCGCGATTCGAGGCCCGACAAACGTCCACACGGTGTGATAGGCGCGAAGGCATTTGTAGCACCAACCCCCTTCGCCCAGTGTCACATCGTGTGGGCACGTTCGACACCCATGACAAAATACCTGGTTTCCCCAGGGCTCGAGGTCCTCAGGATAGCCGCATCGACTGCAAGCAACGGAACGACGCACCCTGCGCAAGGTTACCTCAAATCATGAGATGGTCGGCATCCCACTTACGGGCCAGATGCTTAATCAGGATTACGTCGAGGGTGCATTCCATCCGCTTTGCTTCAACGGCACCAGCGACGCGCAGGATCTCCTCTGCGGTGCGCTCCAGCAGCGCACGCGATAGAAGCAACGTCGGCCCGTCCTTGTCGGTTCGACACAGGGTGTCGTCGTTGAAATCGACGATGGCGTAGTCCAAGGTGATGATCTCGACGATTGCGGCACAGACCTCGGATTCGTTCGACGAGAGTTCTTGGTAGCCGTAGAGCTTCGTGACCTTGCCGCGGAGCTTCTCCTTCACGTCCGCGAGGGGAGGGCCGACCTTCGCCAACAGCTGTTGCAGGGTGTTGTTGACCATCGCGGTCTTGGCACCCAACCCTTCTAGCTCGCGCGCCTCCGACATCGTCGTCACGGGGACTGTCTCCTCCCCGTGTTCCTGGCTGAACTGCTCCTTGAGAGACTTCAGCAGCTTGGCATCGATGTGGTAGTGGAGGCTCTTGGTCTCCGGCTTGTCTTCCTTGACCATTTGGTAGATTCGTGGTCCGGTCTTCTCGGGGTCCGCACGCATCGCCGCATTCCAGAGTGCTCCTAGCTTGTACTTGAGGTTCCATTCGTCGATCATCCGCCGGTCTCGGTCTAGCTCGACGTGCATGAGGTCGTAGCCGAATTCCAGTTCGTCGTTGCGCATCACGTAGATGCCTCGCGTGTAGACCAGACCTTGGTACGCCGGGTCCATGATGACCGTGCCCTCGGAGACCTTGACCAGGGTCTTTTCGTTTGGTGGAGCCAAGAACAGGAACATCTTCCTCGTGGCACCCCACACGTCCTTGTTGACGTTTTCGATTTCCACGGTGAAGTCGGGGCGATAGCCCTGGAGCTTCCGCGTGTTCATGATCAGCAGGTCATGTCCCGTAAACGGACCATCCTCCGCCTTTGCGATTTCGGGGCGCCAAACCTCGTGACCGTTGTAGATGGTGACCGGGTGGCCTGCGCGAACCAACGCCAGGCAGCCCAAGGCGAAGCCCTCACCAAATTTTCCGCGTTGCTCCCCGCCGCCCTTCGAGGTCTTTCCTAGTAGTAGGAGGACACTCGCGTCGATGGTGATGCCTTTGGTGGTGATGATGAGCTTGTCTGACCGTGGCATGTGGTCCACGGACATCGGGAGATCGTCGTACTCGTCTGCGTCCTTCGCGTTTTGAAGAAATTCGCGACAACCTTCAAAGAAGGACCAACTGCTGCAGTACGCGGGATCGATTGTGAGTGGAATTTTTGGCATGTATTCTTTCTCGACTCTTGTACCAAGAATCGTTCTTCAAATAGAAAAGGCGCCCTGGTTTCCCAGAGCGCCGTTTTGATCTAGTAGTCCCCCTCCCAATCGCGACAGTAACGCTTTCCGTTCTTTCTCTCTAGAACGGACGGTTTCACATCGCCGCTGAGGTAGCAACAGCCGTCGCTGTACTTGGGGTTACCTCGCGGTTGCGAGGTGCACTTGCAGTCCTTCTTCCTCTTGCTGTCCGACACGATGACCTCCACTAGCCCTTCCGCAGGGCTGAATAGTGGTGGTCATTGGGGCGCCCCGTACTTCGCTAGGAACCGGTCCAGCTGGATGTGTACCTTTCCGCGCAGGTCATCGAGCGTTCCATCGTTGACGATCACCGCCTGGCAGTCACTGTCTGCGATGCCGTCCTGTTCGGTCTCGGACGCATGACCGACGATCCCTTTGGGGGTTCCGTCGATCGACGGCCGCTTGATCTTCCAGACTTCACCACCCTTTGCCCAAACGCCCTTGGCTTCGGAGAGGAAGCGGCAGTCAGAAATGGCGACGTAACGGACGCCCTTCTTGATCAAGTCTCCTGCGTGGTCGAGGGCATAGTCCACCCACACGTTCGGGTTTACGCGACGGAACCCCTCCGTGCCGATGTGCTGGAGAATGGTGCGAGGTGTCCACTTACTCTTGAACACGTTGACATCGCCGATGTCGCCACACAGTTTGCAGCGGGCGTTCTTGGCGCGGTCCAGTGTGACCGTCTCGCACTCGAGGGACTTGCAGGACGGGCAGCGCAGGCAGTCGAAGGGAGTTGCGGCTTCCTTGCCTTCGGCGTCGTAGAGGTCGTGTTCGTTGAGCCCGTACATCTCGCCAACGATTTGCTTGAGCTTGTACGCAAAGGCAGTCTTGAGGCCCGGCGAGGCCTCAAGAAGCATGTCTCCGACGGTGTCCTTGCCGGAACCTAGCTTGCCGAGGATTGCGATAACGGGGAGTCGTTCCATTCTACCCTTCCTGGTATTTCAGGCGCTGCGGCCAGAACGGTTGTTGCGGCTTGTGGAACCCGCAATCTTCGTTGAAGAGGTCCACAAACTGGCGGACCAGCTCGAGATGCTCTTCGTTGATCTTCCAGTTTGGTGTCGTCTGACGGGCCCAGAAAGCGCGTAGCTTGTCTTCGGCTTTACCACTACCGTCGAGCACGATTGCTCGAATCTGAGGATTTGCCAGTAGATCTCGCACCACGTCACAGACGTCGTCGGCCTCGGTGAAAGAGAACGTCGCGGCAGCGCGCGTCTCCCACCGAGTCAACAGGTCGTTCCGGCGATGCCCTCCTTCAAGAGCACAGACGAGGATCTGCTTATCGACGTCTAGGGCGTGATACGAGATCCGGCTGACCGGCTGGAACACCGATCAGAACGCCTTGGCGAAGGCTGTGTTGACGCGCTTGAGGTTCCCGCTCAGCTGGGTGAGCTTGCGCGCCAGATCACGGGCGGCCTTGCCCTCAGGGTCACGGTTGTTGCCGAAGCTGTCCATCAGCTCCTGCGCCATCTTGTCAGCGCGCTTGGCGTTGGTCGCAGCGCGGGTCACGATCAGCTTCGCCGCAGTCACTCGCTTGGATACGTTCATTGCACGGGCCATTTCAGTTTCTCCTGTTTCCCTCTCCGTGAGGGTGTATGGACCCATCTTGTTGAACGCGTCGGTTGTGTCAAGCGGCAAAACGCTCTACTTGTTTTTGGCGAAGTACTCCCATGCGGTTTTTGCCACCGTATCGAACATTTCTTTGCCTCCCCGTTCCTCGGGGAAGTGCTGGCGTAGGTTCACTGTGGCGAGAGCAGCCGAGAAAATCCGTTGTTCCGGGGTAAACCCACGTTTGTTCCACTCCGTATTGAGGAACGCGACGATTTCCTCCGTGAAGCCAGCGGCCTCCGTGATGTCATCTGCGGCAGCTTTGGCTGCGATTTCCGCTGCAACTTTATTGCGGTTTTCGTCAGACATCGTCTGACCTTCCACGCGGTTGGAGCGCTTCTCTAGGATTTTGTCCGTATCACCAGACTTGCCGAACAGCTCTTTGGTCATGAATCCTCCCAGTGGTGAACGTACATACGGTTCTTACAGGTTTCGGAAGGGCATTCCGATTCGGTGCCGTTCCACATCAAGCGTTGACGTACTTCATGGACACGCCCACAGGAACAACAAACAACTTTCTCGCGTGAATTTGACCCTGGCGGGGGTGTTGCGCCTGACCATACAGGGTCGACATGTGGCCGCCCTGTGCGCTTAGGTCTAGGTTCTTCGGGCAGGTCGTCCGGCGCGTGGCCTTTGCACGTGAACTGAGCGTGTTGGTTTGATTTATCGGGGAGCTTGGGCTCACCGTGTTTGATGGGGTTTTGAAACTCAACGAACACCGCGGAGGTAGTGCAACGCCCGCAATTGCGGGATTCACATTTACAGAGGCGGCGTACAGGAAAAGCGACCCCGACGTAGTGCCGGTTGGCGCCACACATGGGACACGTAATCATGAAGGCTCCTATTTGGAGCGGTACTTGGCGCAGTTTCCGACGATTTGAAGTTTGGTCACGATGACCGGTTTCGCCAGTACGCCGGGGGCCGCTCGTTTGACGCCAACCGGGAACGACTGTCCCGGTTGTTCTTTGTACGGGTAGACCGATTGAACGGCGCAACGCCCGTGGCTGCTACGGACAGAGACACGGTCAAAGTTGACACAGCTGCCACAGGGTTTGTCGTTCACTGAGTTACCTCAAAAGCGTTGAAACGCCGTATTTTTGCAAAACGTCGCGACCGATTCGATTCAACACGCCTACTAGGGCGAGCATACCTTCATCGAAGGTTTGTTTTGCGAAGTAAAGAGTCGATTCTTTTGTTTTAAGAGTGGACGCGGGTTCGGTGGGTACATTCCACCGTCTCTCGTGCGAGGAGAATCCGATCCCCGCATCTTTGAAGAGCGTCGCGTGTTTTGGAGTGGTCACCAGATGCATGAAACAGTGAACGAGCAGCTTGATGGCGTCGCTTTCAGTAGTGATGTCTTTGCTGTCGATTCGTACACTACCCTTGGTAGAACGCAGGATGTAGTATTGCGTGATCCGTAGCTCGGCATCCAGGTCGATGTCGCTAGGGTTGACCTTCTGCTTTTCCGGCGGACGGACGACTTCTGGCTCTGGCCGAAGCGGTGCGACGATGCGCCATGGGTCGACGATGCCCTTCTTCATGACGGCGTGATAATCTTGCCTTCGAGTTGTTTGTCGATGCAGGAAACGTGAACCAACTCGAAGTCTTCGCCCAACATGGCGCCCAGTTCCTTGGTCTCAGGGTTTCTGCCGATTTGCTGCACGATGAAAGCAGTGGCCACTCGGTCCCCCGGCTTGAACTGCGAATGACATTTCGCGCACATGGTGACAGCAACGCGTTGACGAAGACTCATGCTTCAAACCCTTCCGGGAGACCTTGTGATTCGGCGACCGGGCGGAAAGACCTGCGGTGCACCGCGGATGGTCCGTGTGCCGCCAGGAGCTTCTTGTGGGTGGGAACAGGGTAGCCCTTGTTCTTGTTGAATTCGTACTTCGGGTACCTTTCGTGAAGCTGAACCATGCGAGTGTCTCGCTTCACTTTGGCGATGATAGAGGCAGCGCCGATCTGCCAGATCTTTTTGTCGCCGTCGACTACCGTCCTGAAGGGGCATGGAATGTTGGGCGGGACTCGAATATCTCCATCAATCAAGACGAGGTAGTCTTCAGGCGCCTCACCAATGCCTCGGTGCTTGAGTTCTTCGAGCACCCTCGCGATGACCAAGCCAATCGTCTCGGGAAAGACGACGGATAGAAGACGTGCATCAATCTCCTTGTTGGTTCGTTCAATCAGGCAAGTCGCGAGTGCCTTTTCTTCCACCGCACGTGCGAGCACGGCACGGTGGTTATCGTCTTTGATTGATTTCGAATCGCCAACGACGAGGGTCTTCTCGCCCCGCACCCCGCGGAACATCGCGGTGACGCATTCAGTGAAATCGGAGAACGCAGCGGCCCCTACGACTAGCGGACCGGCCAAGGCACCACAGCCAACTTCGTCAACGCCGATGATTACCTTGGGCATCGCTAACCTTTTCGTTTCGGGACGGACAGGAAGATTGGGCGAGGACGGAATCGGCTCCCTGTGCGGATTACGACGCGACGGCCGCAATCCACACAGTCTACTTTTTCACCGAGTAAACCGGAGACGCGTCTTCCGCACTCACAGAAAACGATCCGGATTCCTTTGGGGCGCCCCGGGCTACTCATACCGAGGGTTTCTTTCCGATCGTCCACTGCACGCCCAATATTACAGATAGGTTGTAGAGGTGGACGAACCCCAACGTGCTTCGCCCGTTTTCAATAGCCGTGTACTGCGCGCGCGACAGTTTCAGACGCTTCGCGACTTCGCCTTGGGTTAAGCCTCGCGCCATGCGAATCGTCCGTACTTCGGACAAGAACTGTTCGTATGGGCTAGCCACGTGCTGCCATCCGACGGAAATACTTCTCGACTTGAGGCAGGTATCCTTCGACTTCTCGCATGTCTGACTGCACGGGGAATCCTAGGATCGAACGGACCTGTCGCCCGTAGGACTTGTCCCACACGCGGCTGTCTAGGATCGCTACCACACCACGGTCCGTTTTCGACCGGATAAGCCTGCCCGCACCCTGCCGAAGGTCCGTCAACATGTCGACCATCTGCACTCGCTTGAACGACGACTCACCTGCGAGACGTTCACGCGCTTTGACAATCGGATCCTTGAAGTTGGGGAACGGCAACTTCGTGATGACCACGAGTCGAAGTCGCTCGCCCACGACATCGACACCCTCCCAGAATGACTTCGAACCCACCAGGATGTTGTCGTGCGACTGCTTGAATCGCTCGAGGATCGACGGAGGGTCCCCGTCCCATGCGTTGCGGCTGTGTCCCTGGGCGAACACACGGCCCGGGAACTTCCGCTTCAAAAACCCTGCGAACTCGTCCAGGTCGTCATTCGCTGTCGTGAGTACGAACGCGCCGCCGTTAGACAGCTCGACGAGCCGTGCACACCGTTCGACACGAAGCTGCGTGTTCTCTGCGTAGTCGGTTGCGCCGCGGCTTCTGAACGGGATGTCCTTCGGCACGTAGAGGAAGCCTTGCATGGTGTAGTCGAAAGCCGGGGGCAAGACCGCAGTTTTGGTTGGCTCCACGCCGACGACGTCCGTCAGGTGATCGAAACTGTCGCTGATCGCGAGCGTTGCACTCGTCAACACCACGGACCTGACGAGCCCAAAGTAGTTCTTGGCAATGCCCCCCACGTTGACAGGGGCACAGTTGACATGGAAGCGCCCCCGTGCGTCCGCGTTGCCCGATGCCACGGTGTTCTCGAGGATGCGCGCCTTACGCCGTTCGTATTCTTCGGGTTCCTCTTCGTCGTTAGGTTTGACGTAGCCTTGTAGTGTGCGTACGCCTCGGATGAGATCAGTCATCTTGCGACGGCCTTGCGCAACCATCGCGAGATTTCCCTTCACGTCGTCGGGGACCTCGAGCGCTGCGAGGGTCTCCCAGAAACCAAGATCAGCAGGGGTTCCCTTCACGCCGTAATGGCCAAGCAGCGTGGCCATCTCGTTGTCGATCTCTTCGAGGCCCCCGATCGCATCCTCGGCGTGATGTGGAAACACCGGAATCTCGCGGGCGTGCGTGTCGCGCCAGTGGCGGTTGGGGAGCGCACTGAACATGGCTTCCCAGATACTGCGGACCCGGCCAGGCGCACCGAAGTTGAACGGGGTCTTCTTGATCGCCTCGTCGATGTCGGCCACCGCGTTCTCGGAAACCCGAACCGTAAAGGCTGCCCGAATGCCTTCGGCGAGCTTGTGAGCTTCGTCGATAATGAGGACGTCGAATGGCCCGCCCACCAGCTTGCCGTGACCAAAGTACATATCCGAGCCGAGCATGTGGTGATTGATGACGACGATCTTCGATTGCGCGACGTTGCCTTTGAGGCGCATGTACCCGCAGGCACTTGCGTTCTTGCACCCTCGGCCGATGCAGTCTTCTGCAGTCGCGCCATTCCACCAAGACGGAGGGGCCCCGGGATATTCGGCCCGATCGCCGAATTGGCTGCGCCGCAAGAACTGCTCGTACGTGTTGTCCGCAGCGTGCTTTTCCGACAACAAGCGACACGCATAGTTCGCCTTGCCTTTGACCACGGTGGCCAGCAGTTGGCGATTTCCCTCGCTGTCAACGAGGAGCTTTTGCAGTTCGTCGTTCCCTACGACGCTCGCGATGGCGGGAAGGTCCTTGCCCTGAATCTGGTCTTGTAGCTGTTTCTTGGCCGTCGCGATGACGACGCGTCGTCCTTCTGCTAGAAGCGATGGAACCAAGTACGCGAGGCTTTTGCCAACACCGACAGGGCCTTCAACGAAAAACACGCCGCCATCACGAATGATGCTTTCGACGTCCCCGGCCATCTGCAATTGCGACTGCCTCACTTCACGCACCAGGCCGAGCGTTGGGTCCGACAGAAATTCGAGCGTGGAAGGCATGCGCCCCTTTCTAACATGATTGCTTGATAAACATAAAGCAACTAGCTAGCATCAACGTTAACTTTTACCAAAAACACACCCGAACTACGGACCGGAGAACACGATGGAAGAAACGCGCATTGGTGATTTTTCTCAGCCTCTCGTCCCGAAGCCAGTGACGAAAGCGGCTACAGGGGACACGAAGGTCCGTATGGAGGCAGCCGAGCAGAGCCTCGAGTCCGAAGCGAGAGATGCGGAAGCCGCACTCAAGCCGCTGAAGTCATACGAGGAGAAGCTGAAGGAGGCGGGAGTCACCAAGGACGAAGCCGCAGACATCATCGACTCCGTGTTGATGAAGGGTTTCTGGTCAGAGACGATCAAGATTACGGCGCGCATTTCGATCAAGCTTCGAACACGCAGCGCACGCGACGTTCGACGCATCCAGGACTACCTGGAAGTTCACCGGCCCGTCTACGACACGCACTACACCGAGATCATGGGACGGATGACGCTCGCGGCGTCGCTCGAACAGCTGGGCACTGACAAGCTTCCTTTCCCCGGGAAAGATGCCAAGAACGAGGACTACGAAAAGGCGTTCCAAGAACGCGGCAACTACATTGAAGGTCTCGCTGACCCAATCCTCCGTTTGCTGTTCCTGAAGCTGTGGGCTTTCGACGAGAAGATTCGCGCTGTTCTCGCGGAAGGTACGATCGAAAATTTCTAGGCAGCCCAGGGGGGAATGCACGGGCTGTCCTATTTGCGCGCGGCCTCACGCTTCCGCCTCTGGGCTCCGTAGAAGATCGCGTTCTTCGGGAAACGCTTTTTCGAGAGCGGCGGGAGCGCGTGGCGCAGGTAGAAGCGTTCGCCAAAATAGCGGCCCGCGTGTTCACCGTGGACCCTATGAAGGCGTTCGGATCGATTATCGCGGAATACGAAGCTGAGGTATTCCAGGAGACTTACGACGCAGAGGTTTTGAGGGGGAAAATCGTTGCCATTCGAGAGGCGCAGAAACGGCTTCGCACCAAGCGTCTTCACGATGAAAAGATGATCGATCGTCTCGAGCGAATGGGCGAGTACTACGACCACAAACTGGGACCCGACCTCAAGAAAGCACCGACGACGAGACCCGTAAAGTAGCTTTACCGCTCGGTGGTCGGCCGTTAGTATCAACGCATGGCGGACCAAGGAGGCGGCGAAACCATAAAGCAGATGCTCTCTGGGTTTAACCAGATGCAGATGCAGCTTGGTATTCTGCCCGTGCAATCGGCACAGACGCCTATGGGCGTCGGGTTTCAGCCGCCTCCTCCGCCGCCTCAAATCCCGCATCCATCGCAAGCAGCGATGATGGCGATGGCGCAGCAGCAGGCGATGACGCAGCAGACCATGCAGGCTGCGCAGATGGCGCGTTACATTCCGCCCCCTTCTTCGCCAATCGGTGGGGGTGGTGGATACCAGCCGATGAACCCGTACCTCGCGGGCGCGATGAACGGCAACATGGGCGGGATGCCGAATCCGATGATGATGACGGCGCCTGCGTTTGGCAATTATCGTTCGGGAGGCAATTTTAGCCGTCCACACATTGGACAAGGCCACATCCCACCGATTTTCAATCCGTTTGCGCCGTCAGTACAGCAATCGCACTTCATGACTCCCGCGATGCAGAACCTGCAAATCATGCAAGGTGTGCAATCGCGCAGCACCGGCATGGCGGCAGGCGCGGTGGACGCAGGGTTCCGCTTCGGCGGCGCGGCTCTCGGCGCGTTGGCAGGCTCCGCGTTCGGTCCCTTGGGGACTCTCGCAGGCGGCTTCCTTGGTCACCAGATTGGCGGGTTCCTGGGTGGCATGGCGACGGGGCCGGGCGCCATGGACACCGCGCGAGGTCGTCAGCTCCAGAACATGTCGGCACCCTGGATGGTGTCGGGAGGCATCCTCAATCCGTTCACCGGGCAAGGCATGGATCGCGAGGCAGCTCGCTCGACAGCGACAGGCCTGCGCCACATGGCGACACGTGACCACGATTTCCGACGTACAGGGTTCAACACCGAAGACGTCATGCGCATCACACAGCTGTCCAGCGACCAGGGGCTGCTGACTGCTTCACGGTCGCCCGAAGATGTCCTGCGTAAAGTGAAAGAGGTCTCGAAAGCGGTCAAGGTCTTGATGCAGATCACGGGCGACCCGGATGTGCGAAACGCAATCGCGTCAATCGGTCAAATGAAGGACCTAGGCTTCGTCGGCACTGCCGGTCAGGCGGGCGCTGTTGCCAATCGCGCGATGTTCGCGCGTATGGCTGGCGTGTCGCAAGGCGCGATGAACGATGTCTACGGCATGCCAGGCGCGATGATGGCACAGCAGTCTGGCATGGCAGGGTCCACGGGGTACATGGCGGGCATGGCAGGCGGCGCGGCAGCGAACATCGCGCGCTCGTCCGGCGCTCTTGATCCATTGCAGATGGCGCGGGCCGGTGGTGTTCAGGGTCTTGGGCAAATCAACGCGATGGCGCAATTGAGTGCGCAGAACCAAGACATCTACATGGCGGCGGCCCTCAAGAAGGGCAAGGGGGGCATCGACATCGACATCGACGCATACCGCAAGGCCCAGACGATGTCGATCTCGGAGGTGTCCAAGCTCGCGGCTGAAAACATGCGAGAGCTGCAAAAGGAAGGTCATTTCGAGCTGGCCACACGCAAGCAGGAGTTCAAAGACAAGCTTGCACAGCAAATGACTCCGTTCGAGATGCAGATGAACGTGGTGAATCAAGCCCGCGGTCTCCAGAAGTCGGTTCCAGGCATGAACCTTGGCGCCGCGTTGCGCGTCACTGCACAGTCCAATGCGGTCGGCGCAGGGATGAGCGATGATCAAGCAGAGGCGGCGGGGCGGTCTATGGAGTTGCAGCTCACGAGCCGTGAGTATTGGGACGGCCAACTCCAGCAAAGAAAAGTTCAACGTCGCGAAGTTGCGCGTTCTGAAAAAGCCAAATGGGACCAGTTCCGCACGCCTGGCTTGGCGACGCGGATGGGCCGCGGCATCGAAGGAGCTTTCAACGTCGTGAGCGACACTCTTTCTTCGCCGTTCCGAAGCCTGTCCAATCGGATGGACCGCGCAGCAGAGGATGAGGCTGCGATGCATCGCGGCGAAAGAATCGTGCGACACGGCGCTTCGACGTTGATTGATGACGCTTCCGATCGAGCAATGGCTCGAGGCGCGCTGAAAGATATGCGTGGACGCGGGTCTTCGCGCGAGATGTCGTTTAACGACGGTCTAGGCGAGCGACTTCTCAATAACGTTGGAAGCTTCTTTGGCCTGTCTAGTACGAGCAGCATGGCTCTAGGCGCGCTGAAAGATATGCGTGGACGCGGGTCTTCGCGCGAGATGTCGTTTAACGACGGACTTCTCAATAACGTTGGAAGCTTCTTTGGCCTGTCTAGTACGAGCAGCATGGCTCTAGGCGCGCTGAAAGATATACATGAACGCGGGTCTTCGCGCGAGATGTCGTTTAACGACGGTCTAGGCGAGCGACTTCTCAATAACGTTGGAAGCTTCTTTGGCCTGTCTAGTACGAGCAGCTCGGTTCGTATTAACGAACTCGCACACGCGTCACGGCAACACATGTTCGGAAATTCGATCGGGGAATCCTTCGGGGACCCGCAAGAATCTCTACGTCGCGTCATGGACGTCGTAGGTCAAGCGAAGGCCATGGACCGAGGTCAAACACTAACAGGCACCAAACGCAGTGACGTGATGGATAAGCTCCGCAAGTCCAGCGGAGTAAACATGGAGAAGGTAGTTTTCAACGCAGCTAGTCGTATCCACTCACTCAGTGGAACTGCAGGTACGTTTGATTCGGCTTCTGCCATGGGGCTTTCGGAACAAAAGGCCTCGTGGATCGAATCCCTCAAGAAGGGAGGAAAAACGACCGAAGAGGCTGAAAAGTTCTACGAAGCACACAAGGACGATCTTCACGCGCTGGGCGCGAAAGAACTCATGACGTGGGGCGGAAAAGACGTCAAGGAACGTCTCGGCAGGTCCAAGGATATTCAAACTGCCATGGGCGGTATTAGGTCCAGCACAAGCACGTCAGCTGCGGACAAGGTAATCAACGAGAAGCTCGCCGGTGCCGGACTTGGTGCCCTTGGTAAAGACTTCTTCAGCGAAGGCCACCTCAAGGCGACGAAGAAGCTCTACGGCAAACACAGCGATGACGCGATTAAACTTGCGACAATGCTTTCTGCGCGAGGGGAAGGCACCGAAGCAAACAAGGTACGCGCGATGATAGGCATCAATGAAATGATGGGTTCGATGGGGGAAGAGGAATACAGCAAGCTGAAGGGCGAGGCTGACAAAATTGTAAATACAGCCGATCCGAACGCGCTCAAGGTACTTCGCTACGGTATGGGTGCAGGGACTGACGGGTCTCTCAAAGGCATCTCGGAACGGCTTGGTAGTTTGAAAGACTTCTCCGGCGCGCGCATGGCCAAGACCGCCCAGGTTGCCATGCTGGAACATATCCGAGAAGCGACGGGCCGCGCAGATGTTGGAGACAGTGTTACCGACGCAATATCACATCTGGACGCTGACGACGAAGACCAGATGCGCTGGTTCACGACGGCGCAACGGGCTCTGTTGAAGAAAGCACAAGCAGGAGATGAGGACGCCGCGGATGAATTCACACTGTCCCGCACTCCCAAAAGTACGACTGAGACGTACGGAGGTGCAAAGGGCGGCGCGCTGAAAGCGTACGACGAAGAGACAGCCAAAATGGCTGAACTGGCAGATCAAGTCGCTGTCGAGGGAGGGAGTGCCGCAAACCAACTCCTTGCTGACAGTTCCGTAATGCTGGCCAAGGCGTCCGAGGATTTGCAAAAGACCAGCGACAATCTCAAAACTGCGATGAATGCTCCGGCCTGGATGAGCATGTTCGGAGGGAGCTAACCATGGCTGTTCGCTCGGACATCAAAGAGCTGATTTTTGTTCCAACCGCTATCAACGTCGTGTTGTTGGTGAGCGAGAACATCTCTGACAACCTACGTTTGTCCAAAGCGTCTGATCTCGTGCTTCCCAGTCTCTATCGCCGCGCGTTCCTCGTTGTTGGCGAAACTGACGAGGTCGGCATCCTGCGCCACGAGAGAGGCCGGTAATCATGGCGGACCCTCTCTTTGGCACGCTCTACGACGACAACGAGACCAAAGGCATCAACCGCCGTCAACACGGCGTGTTTGGCCTGCACCCTCTGGCGACGCCTAAATACGCCTTCAACAAGGGGGCACGCGACAACGAGTTCAAGGAGTCGCTCGCTCGGATGTACGTATCGTTGGCTGACGCCAGCGAGCAGCTCAAGCAGCAGTACCTCACGAGCTTGCCTGGCGACGCTGCAACGCAAGCACTAGCGAAGGTGCTTGTCGGGCTCGGTCAGCAACGGGGCGGCACCGGCTTCATCGATTTCTTCCTGCAACAGGTCAACGAGTCCTGGCAAGAATCCGTACAAGTGGACAAGGTCCTGGGCGACAACTATGTCGCGTTCTACTTCGGACAGGAGCCACCCGTCTTTCAGTACGCAGGCACGCTACTCAACTCGCAACAGGACGACCAGAGGTCGGGGTTCGCTCTTGCGTACCAACAAATCATCCGAGGGACCCAGCTTGCCCGTCGCAACGCGCTTCTGCGCATCCGGTACGACAACGTCATCGTGTCCGGCTCGATGAACTCACACACACAGGCCATCAACGCAGAGAATGAGATGGTCGTTCCTTTCACCTTCTCTCTGTTGGTGAAGGAGTATGTGGTTCTTCAGAACCCGCGGTTTACGAAGAAAAGTCGCCGCGACTTCGTACAACTCGCGACTCAATTTGCATCGGGTGAGCTTGGGCCGGTTGGGCGCGTGTCTGATGTTCGCGTTCGTTCCATTATGGTGCAACCGAACGTGTCGGCAGCAGAGTCGTCTGCAGGGCCCGACGAACCTGACCCGACGATTGACTCTGACTTGTCTGCACCCATTCAGATGGATTTGAAGATGAACGGCGTGGTCACGGAAGAAATCAACGCGAGTGCTGACCTTGGCACCATGACACTGGAACCGTTTCGTCCTGTAGCTAATCGGTAGGAGGCCGCGTGGGATTTTCATTCATTGAGGCGGACCTTGTTTGTTGGACAGGCACCCTCAGCACGTTCGAACAGCGCCTGATGCGTCCTCTGCCGATGTACGCACTCGAGCAGCTGCGTGTTCGATTCCTTCACGTCGTCACAACATCAAAGGAACAAGCCAAAGTCGCACGTTCCGTGCTTCAGATGGCGTTCGATACCGAGATTGGCGCCACGCTCGCCAAGCTCATCACGGTAGCGCCCGATGCTCTTACGTCACGTGTGTGTGAGCGCCGTCGATTCCTCGAGATTGATGCAGATATGCAGGCGTTCAAGTTCCTCTGGGCTCCCGCCCTAGACGCAGTACGTGAGCAGGAGTTCCTGCCTCTCAAGTACGTCGAGCTTCTCGAGCTGCACTACGAAGCGGCGTATCCGCGTTACCGTGTTAGCGCAATCGCGGCGCTCCTCTGTATGGCCGCTTCGTACCTTGTCGAGGACGCATGAGCAAACCGCAGAGTGGCGCCTTGTTTTCAACGAACGACGCCCATTCGGGCGCCTTCATCGTTTACATCAATGGACTCGAGGTCCCATGCAAGAGCGTGTCGCACCGTTACGGGGTCTGGCAAACACCTGAGATGGTGCTCGAAATGGTCGCAGACCCTGTGCTCACGCGTATCGGAGCAGAAGACCGTGTCCAGGTCCAAGTCTTCTATCTCGACGACACCAAGGTCGATCCGTCAGTTTCTCCTCAGTTCCGTGTGTTCGGCGAAGGTGAAATCACTGGATGGGGATACCAGAACACGCCGAGTGGTCGTTCGATCATGCTCACCTGTGTCAATCAGGTGGCCATCTTCACGCAGTTGTTCGTCCAGTTCATGACGAACCTCGACGACATGGTAGCGCACGCGTCTGATCCGAGCGCTGGCGCAAACGCGATTGCGGTTGCATCCAGCAACATCGTGTATCCGTACGCGTTGTTCAGCGAGGGTATCGTTCCAGGCGAAGCAACAGGGCAGATCAAACGGCCGTTTGATCTACTCTACAACGTCATTAGAAACATGATTGGTTCCCATGTTTCATCAACCACTCGTGCAACTCCAGTTGCCAATTTCTTTGCGCGTTGGTCACGTCTGACGAATTTCCACAACCGATTTGCAGCGATGCCCTTCTTTGACGAAGTCATCGATAACAACATCTTCCCTGTGCTCAAGGCGCTGCAGAACACCGCAGCTGTCGACGTGTTGTGCAAGAGCTTGCTTCCCCAAGTCCAGAACTCCGGATCGTTCTGGGACATGCTGCAGCTGGTCTATCAGACGGTATTCATGGAGATCACCATGATCCCTACGATGCCGTTGGTCACCGTCGACCTTCGCTCTGGACACATCCTCCAGACAAATTTCGATAAACACAAATTGACGATGGTGGACGGGACGTACGTCGCTGCGGCAGCGCCGGATCCCCTCAAACCTCACCGCATCCCTAACTACTTTGCCAAACCGCAAATGCTGTTCGGCATTCCGCCGACGTGCAACGTCATCTTTCCGTCGCAGCTCAAGATGTTTGCTTACGACGAGAACTTCGCCACACAACCCACACGGCTCTACTTCAACGACGAAACCGTCAGTAAGATCCTCAAGATCCAACAAGGCGGATACGGCGAGACGGTCATGAACTCTCTCGCCACCGCGTATCCGCCAGAAGCGGACGCAGCGAATCAAGCACGGCTTCGGTTTCCTGCGTTCAACGGGAAAAGCTTCCTTCTCTTCCCTGAGGAATTCTTCAAAGGCCCGGTCATGGACCGGCGCAACATCCCACCATGGCTGTTCTTCCTCAAACAGAATGAAGTCCTCAACGACCCGTCGTCTAGTGACGGAACAACGACAACACCGCCTCCGCCGGCTCAAACAGGCGCAGCGACGGTCACGTCCGCACCAATCACGTCCGCAACGGCAATGCTTACGGATACGCGGGTAGGGACTATCGGGAAGGATGGTAAGCGTGTTTTTTCCACGAACGTGGAAAGCCTGCGAACCGACGTGACCCGACTGACAAGGGGCAACACAATCCCGGTCGACTTTGCGTTGGCCTGGATCCAGCACGAATCTGACGGAACGCTCAAAACTACGACTAGCAGAAACCAACGCGGTTATTTCCAAGTGACAGGGCCGCACGAAAGGGGTGACGGAACCATCGTCAAGTTTGCGGACAGCGAAGCGGCTGCCATTGGGCTTACGGAGGCCCACACGGGAAGTGGACAAGATTCGCCGTTACTCGGTGAAGAGCATCCGCTGCTTTCAACTAACCACGAGGAATCGCTCCAGGCGGGCGTTGCTTTGATCCTCTACTATCGCAAACAAGCCGATACCCTCGCCAACACAAATTCGCTCGATTGGTCCGAAGGCGACATGTGGCGACTCACCAAGCTATTTCACGGGGGCGCGGGATATGCGGCGTCTTTCATTGAAAAAGCGGTCGCAGCAAACGCGGTTGACAGCTGGGCCAACGCGTTCACCGCAGTAACTCATACGCTCGAGGCCCCCTTCAAAAAGGTGGTCGATACTGCAACCGGTGTTGGTAGCGTGGTGCCGACCGCAAGCGGCACGACCCTGGATGCGAACAGTGAAGCTATCCGTCAAGCGGCTGCGACACCGCCCCCTGCCACGCCCGCCGATGTAACTGCTCCTTCGGATGGAACGACGTCGGCAACAGTGGCCGCCGGAACAGCTAGCGAGGCGGACCTATTCGAGCAGGCACGTGAAGGCCAGCAGACCGTCTACCAGCTCTACGCCAAATACGAGTTTTTCCGGGAACGTTACTCTCGGCGAACAGGGTCCGTCGTCCTTGCCTTCAATCCTTACGTTGTGCCTGGCTTCCCTGCAGCCATCTTCGACCGCCGGGACACGCGCGTCGACGTGTTCTGTTACGTCACCACGGTGCAACAAAGGATGTCACACCGAGGTGGAAAGGAGACAACACTCTCTTTTGTATACGGACGTACCATTCAAGAGATGTTCGACTTGATGCGTCTCGAATTTTCCCAAGGGGGCGCAGCCGCTGGCACAGGACCACGCGAGCCAATCCGAGACATCCGAAAGGTAGTGCAGAGCTTCTCGTCGTCCGAGACACTCTATCAACGTCTTTTCTACGGAAATCAGATTTTGTTCGGTAAGGACGCGTCGTTTGATTACCGCAAGGTCATTGGATACCAGCCGGACGTTCCTTCTGATATGCCGGATCGAATCGTCATCGAAGGGCCAGACGAGGCTTCGCAAGATTCGGCTGAGCGTGCCAAAGAAGTTATTGCGGCTCTCGAAGCCAGCAAGCAAGCGGCGGAATTGCGCGTCGCCGTATACACGCAAGCACAGCGAGATGCGCAAGCAGCACTAAGCGTTTACGAGGCTCAAGCTGGAACGGCGCTCGAGACCGCACGGGACGCTGCACAAAAACAGTTCGAGATTTCCACGGTGAACCTCAACGTGGTCAAGGCCGAACTCGCATCACTCAACCAGTCGATTAACTATCAAATGTCCGTGTTGGTTGCCTCGAACGAGGTGAACGCGAAGACCCACGTCATTCATAACCTCGCAGGGGACCGGGAAATCATTCCGTTGCCGTCTGCGGAGGGCGCGTTTCAAGATTACGACGTCGCCATGCGCTACAACTGGCGCCCGATCTGCACCCTCGATGAATACATCATGTTCCATGACTCCGTGGGAGAAGGTCCGGTCCCTGCGAGTAACCATCCCCGATCGGTTGGCGCGATGTACTATGATCGTATCCGTCGGATGACGCCCGTACCCGCGGACTTCAAGTTCCCTGCAGGGGCCGACGGTCTCAACGCTGCCGTGGTTGCCGCTACACCAGAACAAATCGCAGCAGGGGAGGCGCCGGCACACGCGACGGCCATCCCAGGCCTCAAGAGTGGCACCGGCCCTCATGGAACCAACGCACCGGGTGACTTCCCTCAAGTAAGAGACGACTGGGATAAAATCCTCTTGGCGTACAGAAATAATGTTTACCACGTGAAAGTACCGCGAACATGAGCGTCCTCAAAAACGTCGCCAAGCTCGCGTTTGCTGCCGCAGGCACACGACAAGAGCAAGACCTTGCACTATGGCGGAAGTGGAAACAGGCCCCGACGGATGCCAACGCGTCCGCGCTGCTCAAATCCATCGACCCGCTAATTCAACGAGAAACGAACAAGTGGTCAGGTTCGTTGGCGCGCCCGCTCCTGGAAACGGAAGGTAAGCGTCTCGCTATGGAGGCGTTCCATAGCTACGACCCGAATCGGGGGGCTGCACTCGGCACGCACGTCGTCAACCAGCTCCAACGGATGTCTCGGCTGTCCTACGCCAACCAAAATGCGGCACGGCTACCTGAAAACAAGATGCTCCAGTTCCATGCGTTCACGATGGGGCACGCAACGTTGCAAGACGAGCTTGGACGTGCTCCCACGTCTGACGAATTGTCAGACCATCTCGGTTGGTCCAACAAACACTTGACCAAGTTCCGCACAGAGATTGGACACCAAGAACTGCTCGAGTCCGGCGGTATCGAAGGGTCTTCGGCCGGAACGTTCACAGCAGAGGAGTCCGACCACACCGTCGACTTCATACACCACGACCTGTCCCCCAGACAGAAAGCGATCTTCGAACACCTCACGGGGTATGGGGGCGCCGAAATTCTTTCACATCGACAGATCCAGAAAAAACTGAGTATCACCCAAGGGCAGTATAGTTACGACAAAGCTAAACTGATCACACACGTTGGAAACGTAACCACGAGGAAGTCGTAATGCCTCCTTCTACACTTGCATACCGATTGCAGAAGGCAGCGAGCCACTTGACCAAGAAGAGCCTGAGTGCTTTGAACGTCAAGGCTCCTCCGCTGGAGTACGACAAGTACCAGAAGAGTTTCTACATAACACTCCCGATCCCCACGTCACAGGAGGTCGCGGCCAGCGGGAACGCCTTGGTAGTCGTCGAACCGCTTACTTTCGACGTCGTCACGGGCCTCTGGTCGGACGGTAAAGGGATCGAGAGGTAAATCGTGAACTTTGTACTGAATAGCAATCTGTGGGTGTGGCCGATGCCCAAGATTACCGTGGAAGGTAAGTCTTACCGGCCCAAGGTATCTTCGGGATGGAAGAATAACCGTACACGTGCGGAGGGCGGGCACGCAGGGTCTGACATCGTTTACGGCGTCGGCAAAAAGGAGCTTCCTCAGTATCAGCCGCCCCGGGATCGCTCCACGGGTCTCGGACATTTTGTCCCGCCCAACATCCCTGCGTTGAGCACGTGCGACGGTGTCGTCACGTACGCTAAATCGACGTCTAAAGGCTTTGGCGTTCTCATTGAGCACGAAAAACGAACAGTTCGAACGTTTTACCAACACCTCGAAAAGGTGTTCGTTAAAAAGGACCAAGTCGTCAAAGCAGGGGACACGATCGGAACTGTCGGGTTTGATCCGTCGAATGACAACTCTGTTCGACACATCCATTTCGAACTCAGCTTTCGCGTCGGGTCTGAGTGGGTAAAGGTCGACCCTGGCACCCATGAGAAGGGGTACATGTCCCAGTGGAGGATATGGACAGGCCTTGGCGCAGAGAGTTACCAGGCTTTCGCAGTTGCAGGTTCCTCTGGCTACCGAATCGCGCAGGCAGCGTCTGCCGGCGCTGTCCAAGTCATCGATCGCGACACCGCGATGAAAAACCAGAACGGCGCAACACACAAACGGGCGCAAGCCGATTACTACGAACGAGTCGCGCGCGTCATCAACGCTCAAGGGAGCCAGCTGTACGCTGCCATCGCGCAATTCGCGGGAGTTGCGCCTGTCGTGACGGACCCCATGACGTTCGATTTCACCACCGGCTTGTGGTCGGATGGAAAGGCGGTCTGACATGTCCCGTTTTGACGTTCACATCCAGCTCACACCCGAAGCAACGGCCGGCGGAGGATTCTATGGCTTTGGAGACGTGCGCTCCATTGGTGTCCGTGGCGTGCAGAAGCTGGTCAACATGTTCGCCAAGTACTTGCTCACACCGATAGGAAGCGATCCACTCGATCTCACCTACGGTACTGACTTGCCGAACTTGATCGGGTCTAATGTGGACGTTCTCGGCGCCAAAGAAGTTCTCGAACTTTCCGTGGCAAAGACAGTACAAGCTTTGCAGAGCTACCAGTCGAGCGTCGAGATCCCGGATGACGAACGGCTCTCGACGGCGTCAGTGACGGACTATATCGTCTTCACCGAGGTGTCCGGCTTCTCGGCACAGATCTACATTGAAAACATCCTGAACCGGGGGGTCACTGTCCTCCTGCCTAGCTTGGAAGTAGGTTTGTAGTCATGGCCAACATCGAAATCGACGCACAAGACGTTGCCACGGCATCTAATTTTCTCGAGCAGTTCCTAAGCAACCAGATCCCCACCGGTGATTTCACCAAGGGCACGTCTCTTCGAGATCTCACGGTGGGCGCGATTGCAGCGGTATTCGCCTTCCTGCGACAGGAAAACACCGACGCACTCAAGCTGCAATCACTCAAGTCAGTGCAGGAAGCCATCGGAACCACGGACGCCGAAGCACTTAAAGACGCCGTTGCCGCGATTCTATCGAACGTCTTTATCAACTTGAAGAGTGGGTCGAAGTCTCGTGGATACACCATCGGGCATTCGTCCGAACTGACAGACGTATTCGTACCTACCACTGCGAAGTTCACGAGCGCGAATGGCCGAATCTTCGTCGTGGACTCGGCAGAGACCTACTTCATCTCCAAAACGGAACTGACCGCAATCGTCGATTCAGATGAATCGGTGCTCGAGTACGAATTCCGCATTCCGTTGGTTGCGACCAAGATTGGCGTCGAGTACGACATCGAGGCGGGCTTGTTTTCGTCTTTCGATCGTTTCAATCCGTTCGTCACGCGAATCGATAACCCTGAGAAATTCGCAGGCGGAAAGAGCACGGAGACTGTCGAAGAGGTTCTCGAGCGCGCCCCCACCGCGTTGTCAGTCCGTAACCTCATCAACGACCGGTCCATCACCGCGGTACTCGACGAGACCTTTCCGGAGATCCAGAGCATCTTGGTTGTCGGTATGGGTGACCCTGAGATGCAGCGGGACACGCTTATCAGCATGCCGGAACATTTGCTGCTCCACGTCGGCGGCATGGTCGACATCTACCTGCTCCTCGACTTGGTCGAGACCACGTTCACCGGGGAGGTTGGCGACCTGTTCGCACGTCCTGATGGGCTCGCCACGGTGTTCAGAGATTCGGCCGAGAGCTTTGCGGCTGTCGAAGCGGGCGACATCATCCGCGTGACTGCCGGGCTCGACGTCGTCCCTGCGGAGTTCATGGTCATCGAGAACGCAGGCGACGAGTTGATCGTTAGTGAGAGGTCTCCGTTCCCGCTCGCGTCGGACGAGGGTTCGCCTCCAACGAACGTGTCCTACACCATTGGGCGTGTGGGCCCGACGTACACTGATGTGCTTTCGGACGTTGGTAGCCTCCCATTCACGACAGGCGTGACCTCGCGGCAAATCGGAACGTCGGGTCGAATCACACTCCCCGGCGGACCGGTGATCGATATCCTTGACGTCGCCCTGCTGGACCCTGGCGTTGCAGAAAGCGCCTTCAAGGCAGAGACCGATGGGTTCGTTCACTTCTACAACCACGTGAACACGACACCCGACGACACACAGACCCCCGACGATGGTCTTGAGTTCAGGACGATCGTCCGCAACCCGCAATATGCGCAGAGCATATTTCAGTGGATGGAGGTTGTCGTGGGAACCGACCTCGACCAGGCGCGGTTCGACGGCAACCAGCTCCGTGTGCGGTACCGAACGCTGTCTGCATTTGCCACTATCGATGACTACGTGCGCAGCCGCCGACAACGCACCGCCGCAGCTCACCAGCTCCCCCGAGGCCATCATCCAGTGTCGGTGGCTGTTGACATCAATTACAAACTCAAGGTAACCGCCACCACGGCGCTCGACGACGCGGCCATCGTTAGTGCCGTGGTTGACTTCATTAATGCGTTTGACACGAACGTGCAACCGATCGACACCACAGCGCTCACGCAATTCATCAGAAACTCGTATCCGTCTATCGCCGCGATTACACCGTTGGTGGTTCAGTACACCCTGCGGGCACCGACGGGAGACCTCATCCAGTTTGAAACTGCAGATGAGGTACTACTCTCCGATGACAAGAAGGTCTCTGGTCCCGACATCGTTCTTTCAACCTATGGTGTATCTGACAGAACAGTCCGATACGTCGCCAATAACATCGGCGTCCGTGCCTTCCAGGTGACCTGATGGCGCTGATCGGATACAACCACTCCTTCCTGCGTGGATTGTCAGACTTTTGGCAGCGTTTTTTTTCGGACGCGCCTCAGCTCGACGCCCTTTACCAGGGAACAGCTGTGCTAATGGGGCAAGCGTACCTGGACCTCTTGTCGAATGTGATCAGCGTGTCGCTCAAGGACACGCCTATCTACGCCAAAGAATTCTACAAGCTGATCACACTACGAGAGGATCAACTTGCCTTCGACAAGGGCGCAGTCACCGCGGATGACCGATGGGTGGCAGCGCTCCCCGACGATGTTATTGCTTTCGTGTCACTCGATAACCGGGTGATTGAACCTACCGCGTCGCTACAGGAGCGGAACGACTACGACATCGACCGAGATGCCAAGACCATTCGATTCGTGACAGACCCGACGGACACCGACGGGAGCGGCGCACCTGTTCCGGGGTTCGCTCGACGATCGTTGGACATTTCTGTGGGCGGCGTTTTCGACGACACGACGCGACCGTTGGCAACGACGTGGATGGACAATGGCATCGTCAAGGGAGACACGCTCCGCATTCTTGATGTAGGACCAGACCTGGTGTCACAACGCAAGCGCACTGACCATTCGATTGTCTTGGTCCGCGCCAAGGCACTCTACGTCGACTCGACGACGCCGCTCATCGAAACAGAAACTGCAGACAACTACGTCATCCTGCGCCGCCCCGCTGACGACACGGTTCTTGGTGAGACGATGACCTTCGTGGCAGACGCAGCCACGCTCGCACATACTCGGCTCGATGCCGGGTCAGTTCGCGTGTACGGCAAGGCGCTCAGCGGTGCGGATGCTGTCGAGGATGTCGATTACACCGTCGATTACGAACTCGGTGTTCTCTATCGCTACGCGACGTGGAATCCTGCGACATCAAACCTTGTCGACTACACGTGGCAGACGAAGGTTTGGCCTGTAGCAACCTACTCGGCGACCGGTCTCGTCAGCGACGAGACCACCACGGTGCGCGTGGTGCAGATGGCGTTGTGGGCGCCGGATGCCTACGTCGACCGTCGCACGTTGGCCAACAACTTCGGCGCTCTCATTAGCCGTGAGGAAGACAGCTCGGAGAACTACCGCGCGTTCTTGCGGGGCATCTTCCAGCTCTACCTGCTCGGTCCGGTGCTCGAGCGCATCGAGAGTGCAATCAACGTCGTCATCGGATTTCCGGTCATCCGTGACGACGGCGAGGTTCTCGTTGACGTGGACACCAGCGATCCCTTGGTTACACGCGTGACCACGCGCCGCGCATCCAACAGCATCCTCAACGTGTACGAGTACCCTCCCACGGTCCCGCTGCGGGCCGATCTCATCCCCACCAACTACGAGACGTTGACCTTCGAAGCATTCGAGCCCCTCACCACCGCTATCACGGTGACTGACTACATCCAGTCACCGACGTGGTGGCACAACGTGGTTATTCCGCGGGATCTATTGCCTTCCGTGAGCGTTTCTCGACGCACGGTAAGCGACGCTTACGTCGAGAACATCGTGAACCCGGTAGACGGTGCTTGTATTGGAGACCCCGGGCTCGTCTTTGGCGCGGATGAAAACGGATTTTCGCCTGCTCCGGGCCACGTCGTGTTTCGTCATCGGTTGGCGTACGTCTTGATGGATCGGTACCTGAAGTACCACACGTTCATCGTGAGCTTCGACGCGTCGATCTTCAGCCTGACGGACATCGGATACACCCGAACCTTCAATGACCTCAACGAGCTGGTACTGACGGCCAAGCCGTCGCACACCTACGCGTTTACGCAGCCGTTGACCAACTTCATCGACACCGTGATCGCCGCGGACGGCGATTACTGGTACCAGCCTGCGTCCTTCATGGACGACCCGGATTCGCCGGAGTTCTACGACACGGAGGGCGAGATTCCGGAGCCCCTCGAGCCCTATACCCAGTTGGGGTTGTTTTTCAACTTCAGCGTCTCTGCGCCTACCGACGGAACCGAGCAGGTGCTGTTTACCGATCCTCCGTTGGTTTTCGGTAGTGGTGTGTGGTCCGTGGGAGACTTCTTTCACTACGAGGACGCCCTTGCTGGTTTGATGAGTTTCCCGGTCCTCGGGGTTGACGTTGCTTTTGGCGGTTCCCCTCCGGTCAACATTACGTGGCGCGCTGTCCATGTATTTGTGAACGGTGCCCGGAGCGGAAAACGCCTCGTCGAAAACGTTGATTACCTCGTGTCGTATGACGGACTAGAAATCAGGCGCCTAACGGTATGGGATTCCCTCGTAAACGTCCCGGTGTCATGGACCTATCTCGCCATCGGTAACATCAGTACGTCGGTTGCCGATCCGACCATTGGTGACACGGAGCTTACTGTCAGCATGCAGGATGCTTCTGTGGTTACCGCCGACTACGATCCGACTCGGGTCGACTGGAACGGGGTCGCTCAATCCGTCACCGACCACCAAGACCTGGCACTGGTTGACCGACCGCTAACCATCGTCATTCCTTGAGCGTTTCGAAAGTTTACGTTAGGGTAACCAACATGGATCGTGGTTTTAATGACGGCATCCCCATGCGGGGCGACCTTACGATCGTCGTGCGCGACGCCAAATCAGGCAAAGAGCGCAAACGAATCGAAATCCGCAACAAGATCACTTTCCTTGCTGCAGACGTTTTGGTCGAGCTGCTTGCACAACGCGCGACCGATCCTGCCGCGAGCGCCAACACCATCTTCTCGATGCGGATGGGCACGTCGAACACGGCTGCGTCTAGGGCAGACACCAACCTCGGGGCTTACATCATCGGCAAGGAGCTGGCCGATGTCGACAAGGTCACCGGCGTCCCCGGCGAGCTGCAATTCTCGTCGACCTTGGAAGCAGTGGACGCCAACGGCAATACGCTGCAGGAAGCGGGGCTGTTCACGGCGGGTGACGCAGTTACGCCAACGCCCAGTGACACTCCTGGCGTAGCTGCGGGTGACCCGCGCATGTTCGCACGTCAAACACACCCCGCGATCATCAAGACGGTCGCAATCACGGTCGAGTACAGCTGGCGAATCGCCTTTACCGCGTAATCAAGGAAATCCACGATGTCTACAGGCACCTACCGTCAATTTCCAGTTTACGCCGAAGACGAGACCGGCTTCAGCGATTCTGATGCCGCCGAGCCCATTGTCGACGGGGAGGCTGTAAGCGCGACGATTTTCAATCGTCCGATTGACAACCTGCGTCTGCGCACCGAAAAGGTGCGCGGTGCCATCGAGGACTTGGCGTACCTCGCTGACGCAGACCGCGCGCTGATCGTCGCAGGTCCGGGCAAGGTCACCTGGCCTGGCTCGGTGACGGCAGGCGCGTCCGGTATCTTTGTCCTCAGTGATGTCCTCTATGTCATCCCCGCGCTGACACGGGGAGGCGTGCAGGTTTCGCCCGTGCCTCCGACCGCCTCGTCGTTCGGCACCCTATCACTCGACAGAGCCACAGGCAGCTCTGCCGCAATTCTGGTGACCAGTCTCCTCCGTGACTTCCAGGGGGGGCACAAGCTCAACATCACGGTCGTATCGGGCACGGTGTACAGTTGCGTGCTGGCGGATGAAGAGACGATGTCCATCGTTATCACCGCGACCGCCTCGACGGACTTGACGACAATCATCAATTCGCTCAACGCATTGGTGAATGCGAACACGGACAATATTTGTACAGCAGCGTTGCAAGGCGGTGCCTTGGGCGCTGACCTTATCGAACGCCCGCAATCCATTCGTCGTCAAACGGGAAACCATGACGCGGAGGCGCACGCGATCACGCCGGCTCAACTCGCGGCGTTCTTCGCAATCGGCGGGAACCCCCTCCTGGAGGGTGACTCGCTCTGCGTCCAGTACAGCACATTGATCGATACTTCGCCTGCCACTGACGGCGGGCGACGCCAATCGATCCCGGAGAATTCCAACACGTCGGTTCTCACCGCGTCGTTGTTCAACTCCCGTGTGAGTCCGGATCGGTTGGTCAACGCGATCCCGGTTTGCAAGGTGGTTGACGGACGCCTTTGTTTCATTTCAGGGCAGCAAATTTTCGCGGGGGCTATCGCCGTTGACCTCGGCGGTGGCGTCGGTTCCGTCGCGCTCACGGACATCATGAGCAGCGTCGTCATGAACGACGGCAGCCTCGAATTCAGCCAAGGTGCGCACGCTGGCTTGACGTTCTCGGTGAACGGCGGCACGTACTGGATGAACGGCATCAAGACCACTAAAGCCGTGGACACCACGCTGCTCGCGGACGCGACAACGAACTACGTCTACATCGACACCGACGGCGACCTGAAGGACACAACATCGGCGTCGACCGCGACTACGCTGCCTCGTTTGGTCTTGTACAAGGCAGTCACGGCAGGCGGCGCAATCACAACTATCACCGATTTGCGTCGGTTCCACACGCGTTTCAATAGCCGAAAGTTTATCACCGTAGGTACTTACGGGGACTTCCAAATGCTCGAGAACGCCGTCGCATGGGTCGTCATGATGCGTTCTGTGGGTGAGGACTCGCCGTTGGAGATCGTCATCCAAGGCGACGTCACGATGACGTCACAGATCGTGCTCACCGACAGCGTGACTATTCGTGCCAACGAACCAGGACAAGGACACATCAACACACCGTCGGGTGTTGCCGCGTTCTCTGTTCAATCGGGAACCGTTGACGACGTCATCTTCGAGAACATCCGTTTCAACGTTCCTACTGCCGTCGGATCCGGGTTGATTGACATCGGCGGTACCGCCGCGTGCAATACGTGGGAGTTGAATCGTTGCCGCATCAACGGCGGACGCGGCGTCCACGCGATCGAGGTTATCTCAACCGCTGCGCACAACGGTTGGAGGATCCGTGATTGTGAATTCTTCGGCATGGCGCACACAGCGATCACGCTGTCTATTGCACTAGAACAGATGTCCAACGCTGTCATCAGCGGCAACAAGATCACGGGCGGGTTGGGTGACGCGTTTGACGCGGGTATTTTCGTTGGCTACGACTCACACAACAACTGCATCGAAAAAAACCACATTGAAACAGGCGGAATCGCGATTGCCGTGTCGGACGATAACCTCGCGTCTTCGTTGACCGCGGTATGCACAGGAAATCAGGTCTCAAACAACTACGTCACGGGTGCTTTCAACACAAACGCAGTTCAGATTTGCGGTGAAACCCTTCTCGAAGGAAACCACGTTTCCGCGTGTGACCCAGGCTCGAGCACCAACGGTGTTGTTAGTGTTTGGGGAAACGGCGGCCCCGTCGTTATCCAAAACAACCACATCCTTAACTGGGCGCAAGGCGCTGCGATCGAGTTTAACGACGATTTCTACAGCTCGCTCGTCGCGAACAACGTACTTCGTACGACTCTCGAGACCGCTGACTTTGGCTTGTACGACGTAACCAGTAACCTGGGGCCGATGACAGTCGTTGGAAACATCATCGACCTGTCCGGCGCGGCTGTCCCCGCCGGATCCCCTAGCGGGGTTGCTGTTGGACTCAACGCGCGCCAGGGTGTCTCCGTGTCGGGTAACATGTTTCGCGGCGTGGGCACCGTCGGCCTTCCGTCAGCCGGAATCATCGCGCTGGGCGCCAACGCTAGTATCGTCGGAAACATCTTCAACCACTGCTATGGCGTGCCTTACGCGGTTGGTACGACCCCGGTTATCGCAGGTAATCAAGGAAACAGCGGCGGCAGCACTAACGCGGATGTGTCTCGGCTGGATAACGCTGGCGCTGTTTGCCATTACGGCTTCCAGCGTTCCGAAGCGTTGGCCACGTTGACCACTGCTTCGATTACGCTCAATCAGAACTGTTCTACTCTGTTCGTTGCATGTCCCGGAGGAACAACACACGTCATCGGTGGATTCACGGGAGGGCGAAAGGGGCGTCGTATCGAGGTTTGGAATACCGGCACCACGACGGTTGATATCGGACACGAGGACGGTCTCATCGGGACTGCGACGGACCGCATTCACTGCTCGGGCACGGCAGACATCACCGTGCCGGCAAAGAGTTGTGTGGTTGTAACCTACGACGACGACATCAGCCGTTGGCGCGCAGCCCGGTTGACCTAAACCTCCCGGATGATCGATTCGCCGCCACCGCCGATGTAGTGGCAGCCGAACTCGACCCATCTAACGCGCTCCCCCAAACGACGGAACTCAACGACCATGCCCCCTTTCGGGGGCATTTTCTTGTCCGGCGAGTGCCAGTCGTACAGCTCGCGCACCACGACTTCGTCGTAGACGTGATGCTCGATCGAGTGGGAGCCCTCGCCCTTCTTGAGGTAGTAGAAGGCTAGCCTCTTGAGGACCTCGGTGATGCCGAGCTTGTGCTCGACCCGGCTCATTCGGATTTCCCGAACGCCTTCTGTTCCATTTCGAGCGCGGAGTACTGGTTGTAGATCAGCCGTCCGATTTCGTTTTGCTTCAGCACGACCTTGCAGGTCTTTACACCGGAAATGCACTCCGGACAGATTGCGCCCACGACGACTTCGCCTTGACGGATCACCAGACCATCGGTGATGCTGACGCCAGGCCCGAACTCACTCTCACAATTGTTGCATTTGCGCATTTTGTGAATGTACCAAAAGAAGAAGGGTCCCTTCAATCAAGAAGGGACCCCAAATCAATCGAGTTGTTCGCTAGAACTTGACTTCGCAAGCACCGCCGGCACAGGCCGCCTCGCCGGTGAGGTTCGTCCCGTCTTCCAACTCCAGGATCGCCGTGTAGTCGACAGGCTTGTAGTACGCGATGAGCTGGTTGTATCGCGCTTCATCCGCCTCGGTGACCACGGCTTCATTGGGAGCGAACGCGTAGTCCTTGTCACTCGTCGCGGCGATCAGGCTGACGCCTGTAAAGAACTCCCGGTTGTCCCAGATGTAATCTGCAACCGCGTCCCATTCGTCCGGATGCACGTGAACCGTGTTGGACACGTTGTGCGTTAGTCCAGGAGAGACGCTCGTGTCCGCGGTGCCTGGAAGCACCCAGTTTTGTTGGGTGCTGCGTACCATGTCGAGGAACGTGAGCGCCGTCAGGTCCTCCTTGAGGACCGCACCGGGAGGAGCCTCGACAGGGAACTCGATGACGAATTTCCCGTCGGGCTTCTTTACGCACATGTGCGGGTTGACCGCCTTGAACGCGAGGAAGACCGTTTCCATCTCGTCGGCAGTCACGCGTCGAATGTAGCGACGGGCGTGGTGCGCGTGATGCCCAGATCCAACGCAGCCCAGCTCGAGGGACGTGGTCCCTGACGGCTTGACGCAGGTGGTTCGCGCTGCGGGACGAATGCCGATGCGGGCAGCGTATTCGGCGTTCCACTGTTTTACCTTGAGCGCCATCTCGCGCTGCAACTCCGGGTCACACGAGATCTCGCTAGCGTCGAGCATTCCGGTCATGCCGATGCCGAGAAGCGCCTCACGCTCTGCGATGACCTCGCTCTGCCAGCCCAGGTACGCCATGTCCGTGTACGCCGCCTGCAGGGTTCCGATGATCGCGGCGGCCTTGGCGGCGACCTCGAAGTCGGCGGGCGACTTGAACATCGCCGCGTTGATCTCGCACAGGTTGCAGAACGCCCAGCCGGTGATGACGTCGCCCATCTTTACATCGGGAATCGACTTGCCTCGATCGGCACGCTGCGCGAGCAGTTCGATGAGCTTGCCGTCGACGACAATCTTGGGGTTGAGGCCGATCTCGGCACAGGGGTTTGTGCCGTGGTCGAAGTCGCTGCAGAAGTAGAAGCCCGGCTCGCCCCACTCCTTGGTCATCTGGATGATCCGCTTGAACTGTTTCTTCTTCACTTCGTCACGCTTGAGCATGACGCTGTTGTTCGCGTTCGAGCGCCACGGGTGGGTCTTCCACCAGGAGCCAGTCTTGGCGTTGACCATCTCGCTGTCGTCGAGCGAGAACAGGCAGATCATCGCGGAGCGTCGGATACCGCCGCTGAGCACAGCGTCAGCTGCGTGACACATGACATCGTGACACTCGATGGGGCGGAGCTTTCGGCCCTGCGCTCCGTCGAGGATCTTGCGAACCTGCTCGAGGGACTCCTTGAGCCTGCGATGCCCGGGGGCGCGTCCTCCGCTGGTCTTGAGCGGCGTGCCCTTCTTGCGGATCAGCGCGTAGTTGAACTCGATGTTGTAGCCCTCGACGTAGCTCATCATGAGCGCGTAGAGCGCATCGGCCCAACCCTCGATCGAATCCGCGATGGTGTGGTGCACGACGTTGTCGACGTCGATGAACTTCAGCGGGGGCAGCTTGTCGACGTGCTCGAACTGCACGGAATAGCCAACGCCGGAGCCGCACAGGAGGAGGAACATCGCCTCCGCGAAAACACGAGGACGATCGATGAACGAAAAAGTGCAGTTGTAGATGCGGTTGTTGACTGCTTCAACGGCCGCGCCGCCGAACTGCATCGAACGCATCGACGGCAGCACCCGCTTCTCGAGCACCTGATCGAACGCCCAGCAGATGTCTGCGTCGAGGCCTACGACATGGGCGAACTTACGTCGATGCATCTCCCGGACTCGTACCACCGTCTCGTGGTACAGCTCGCGCCGCATCTCTGCTTGGATGTGGCGGGCGTACTTCGAGTGGTGGATGTACTCTGACACGGCAAGCGGGTCAGGCGTGCGGCGTTGCTGTCTGCGCTCCGCGTGCTTCTCCCGGTAAACGATGTACGCCCTCGCCACGGCGAAGTGGCGGAACTTCATCAGCGCGATTTCGACGGCGTCTTGGATCTGCTCGACGTCGGCCACTTCGGCGCTGAGGGTGTTGATCGCGAGTGCAACGACCTTGCGTACCTTCGCTTCGTCGACCGTGCCTTCCGCCTCTTCCCATGCTTTCCGGATAGCGCACTCAATCTTGTGTGAGTCGAACACCTGCAGCGTAGCCCCGTCACGCTTCCGGACCTGAAGAGGTTCCGCTGTTTCCTTGAATGCCGGGTGATTGAGCACGCTGATGTCCATGGGGTCTTTTCCTAGATGGAGTTTTTAACGACGCGTCGGATACGGCGCGCGGGTTTCTTCGGCTTTGGAAAACGCAAGGAATGCAAAACCTCGAGTTGCGCTCGGTTAGGAGGCGCTAGCTCGAGGTGATAGCAACGGGCGATCTGCGACAGGAAAAACGCGTCCGCCTGGTTGTCGTCGGACGTGACAAAACCAGCCCGCTTGGCTGCCTCAACCATGTCTTCTTTTTCGGCACTGGCGTTTCCCGTGGCGAATTTCTTGAGAGAGACCGGCGGCACGACGACGTATGGGACTTCGTTTTCGAACATGAGCAGGCGAAGCACCCCGCCTACTTCGCCTAGTTCGAAAACTCGGCCGACACTATTATAGGAGTAGCCCTCGACTGCTCCAAACAAGACACTGAGCCCGAGTAAAGGCGCCACGCGGCTCTTTACGTACGCAAGGCGTTCAACGTCTCGGCATTTCCCAGGGATCACCGTCTCATGGTGTTCTACCTGTCCGTTCGGGCGGACCCGGCACAAGCCGGTTGCGTTCAAGCTCTGGTCGATCCCCAAGTACATGAGCGAAACCTCGGTGTACCATGCGGCAATGGCGGTTTCATTCAGTTTGCGACAAATCACGTCGGTTGTTACGGGACCTCTTTACCGCGTGAACAATACGGTTGACGCGGCCACCGACGCCTCCCTGATGATCTTCGTGTTCAAAACGACGACACAAGAATTCAGTCACTACGCAACGGTGGCAGACATTGAAACCTACCCCGATACGTACGCACAGGCCGTCTCAGACGGCGCAGCGTTCTATCGGCTTGCTTCAGTTGTTCGAGATTGGGGAACCGTCGAGGAAATGGAAGCAGATGTCGCGATGACCCTGAGTCGCACGCAGTTTCTCGCGAACGAGCTGAACGCCGTGCAAGTGGGCGTTTCGTCCGATACAACCACCGTCATCGTACCGGAGTGATTCATGGCTACCCTTGAACAAACACGTCACGTTGAACTGGTTTCGGGAACGCGTCAGAGATTCGTCGTAACCAGTACGATGACGGGAGCCATCATTCCAGGACAGCTTCCCCACTTGGGCGTGTTCGTGATGCGTATCATCACGCGAGATGACCCCCAGGACGATACTTTCCAGCGTGTCGCTCGAATTGCAGACCTGAGTGAATTGCCGCTAGGCCGCGATGAGGGTCTCGACAGCGATGATGGTGTCGATATTGACTACCTCGCCAGTATCGTAGTTTTGAACTACGACACGCTCTCTGAAGCGAAGCTGGCCTATGTCGCTATCAAAGACCGCGTCAATGCGTTGGTCACCGACTGGGTTGACTACATGCTGAACTTCGATGCGCCGATCATCTCACCCGAGATCTTCACGTTGCCGGATGTTGATGATTCGCAATTCGAGGTTCTGGCGGCTACATACAAGATCGCTAAGCAGGACCGCTATCAAAAGAACTTGCTGAAGCTCGAGGCCGACGCTGTGCTGACGCGTGCGACCGCCGACTACAACTACAAACGTGCTCGTGAAGTCGAGCTGGATTCGATGGTGGCCAAGGGCATCATCGTCGATGCGGACATGAGCGCAGCGTCGAGCTTTCACGCCGCGTTGTTGTCGGAGGGAACGACCTTCCTGGCGGCAGCCGCGTGTGCAGCCGCGGGTGACAAGGCAGATTTCCAAGACGCGCTTAACACAGGGACAAACGAGACGAGCATCCTCGCTGCGTACGATGTTGACGTTGCGACCCTTACGGGACTCATCAACGGTTACGACGCGGCGCGCGTCGTAGAAGTGGCCGCCGCCAGCGCCGCGTTGGCGACCGCGCAGGCGGACCAGATCGCCAAGGCGCAGGCCTACACGACGGCGCAGACAACGGAGACCACGGCCCTTGCCGCCGTCATCGCCGTGTGTCCCGACTTCGAGAAGAACTCGATCCCGTTTGTCGACGACACTGAGGTGTAGAAGCTAAAAAAAGAGGGCGCCGGGATGTTGTTCCCGGCGCCCTCAGACTAAGTGCGCATACGAATGCTCGCGGTGAGCAAGTCAACGTAAGCCCGCACACGTCGGTGCGCGGGTGCTCGCAGAGTTCGGATCTTGCCGCCTAGCCGACGGCTTGCGTGCGCGAAAGCGTTGCACCTTGCGGTGTAGCATTTGCGACACCACTGCCTTGGTCTACGCGGAACAGGTTCCCGTGCCGCGCGTTCCACAACACCACAAGGGCAAATCACTATGCGTGTCTGGGGTCGAAGCGACGGCTCTGTATTCAATGTCCTGCATCGCTTACTGCAGTAGTCGCGGACGGCATCGCGCTGGGCACACCCGAACCCGACCACCAAACGCTCTTCCTTTCCGCAGTAATGACAGATCAACAATCTCAGTCGTGGTGGGTTGGAAAGAAACTCCAGGTGGGTGATGTTGCAGTATGCGTTGCAGAAGTTACTACTTCGTTTGTAATGCATGAACCGCATCAACGGTTTACCGCACCACAGACAATTACGTCCGTTAGGTGTTTTTCTTGCCGGTCCTCGTTTTTGCATTTTGATGCCTGAACTCTTCCATGTAAGCAATCTCCAGCCAGCCTAGATACGCAATTGCTTGTGCTTCGGCGGGGGACAGGCTTCCTCCGTATACCTCTTTCTGCCATTTCGCGATTTCGGCGCGGATCTGGTTTTCAGTTCGAGGCTTGGTTGACTTCTTCTTCATTCGACCTTCACCCCCTCGAGCCGAGACAGTACATCGGTGAGGCGGACCTCTTTGTCGATGCGCAGCATGTCGTTGATGAATTGGAGGTGCTTCTTTTTCCCTGCGAAGCGCTTCCGCATCTCTGCGACGTTCACGCAGTTGCCTTCTCTTTCTCCTTCCGCTTCTTGCTTTCGGTCATGTACTCGCCTGCCGCGATCTCCAGCTCCATGCGCCGCTCCGGCGTTTCGGCGGACTTCGCGAACCACGAGATCGCGTTGGCCAGGCGTGCCCGCGTGGTCCCGACCGGCAGCTCTTCGACACCGCCGTTCATGAAGATGTCCTGCACCTTTTCGACCTCACCCTTGAGCAGGCCGAGCTTGGGCAGCTCCTGCCACGCCTGCTTCGGGTCGATGCGCTCCTCGAGCGCCTTGCCAATCAGGCCGACGGTCTGGTTGATCTTGCCAGGGCCGAGGGCGCCTTTGACGATGTCCTTGACCATCGACACCATCGTCTTGGTGTCGAGGTTGTACGTGTCCTGGCTGAACTCGATGTTGTCGTCGAGCCGCTTTCCGAGGTGGACCTGACGGAGCGCCTCATCGAGCGTCGCGTAGTTGGTGCAGACGATACGCATCATGCCGATGCGGAGCGACAGCGCGCCCTTGCCGAAGTCGGAGTTGGCGAGCTGTGCGTAGAACGCGATGACCTCCTCGGTGCCCGCCTTCTTCGAAGGCTGAAACACCATCGGCAGGATGGCCTTCACGGCCCAGCGGAGATCGCCGCCCATGCCCTCGATCGGCACGGCACCGATCTCCTTGCAGGTCTTGGCGAACGCCTCGATCACCGGAATCGAGTCCATGCGGCGGAACGAATCCGACAGAACACCGCGGACCTGATCGTCGACCGAGCGCACGAGGAACCGCTGGTTCTCCTCCTTGGCGTAAATGGTGGTCAAGTTTTCGATCAGCAGCTCGCGGCCGTAGGGTCGCGTTGGATTTCCGTTGTCGTCCTTCTCGAGAAGGCGGTTGAGGTAGGTCTGGGGAACGCCGGCCCGGTCACAGACCTGGTTGAGCGCGTGCTTGTGGAGCCCTTCGCGGAAGTGGCCCTTCGCCTTGCGGTCCTTGGTTCCCATGAGGATGGTGTCGTCGTCGATGGCGAACATCATTGCCTGCGACTGGACGATTCGATCTCGGGGGACCTCGCTGCTGACCTTCTCGATGACCGTCATCGCCGAGCGCTGGGATTTTTGGATGGTCTCCTCGAGCTGGGCTTGGAATCGCTTGACGGTCTGGCCGACCGCTACGTCGTAGTCTCGTGCGTCGTGGTGAATCATTTGATCTTTCTTTCTGTTTTCAACTAGCGAATGCGCGTTTATTAAACGCGGGGTTTTGCTTGAGCGCAGCCTTCAGCCAAGATACTGGTCGACGTCTGCCTGCGTGACCGTGTTCGACTCGACTATCCGCGTACCTACGTACCCATCGTTGGCGGCTGTGTGAAACGCACCAAGCTTTTCTACGAACCCAGGCTCTTGCACAAGTCCTTGGTTAACGACATGCCCTATGTCTTTAGGCAGTGTTACGTTGAAGTGGTGAATAGCGTGTCTCGCCTCCTCGAGGTCCATCGCAGCAAACAGCGCGACGAACCGTTTGAGTTGTGAAGGACGCGAGCTTTTGGCTTTCTTGATTTCCTCGATCAAGGTTTCGAAGGGGGTCATGGCGCCTCATGTGCATACCGCCACATGGCGTTCTGGTTGGCGTCACAGACGATGATCTCTCCGTAACCGCGGATGTAGTCCACCGCGTGCTGCTTCGTGACGAGCCAGATCACCGGCACATCCGACGGAAACCGGTTGTCCGGATGAACCCCCGGGGCGTACCCGTCGGTGTAAACGATGACCAGATCCGGTGCCGTTTCATCGTTGCCCAAGTACTTCCCCATGTAGCGGAAGTACTCGTTGAAGTCCGTACCGCCGCGTCCGTGTACTTCCTTCGGCAGCTCCTCCCCGCTCCGGAACACTTCGTCGAAGTGCGTCGTGCAGTCGCCTTGCATGTAGCGAACCTCGAGATCCTCGTCCGTCTTGAGCATGTTGCTCAACTCGCCGCGAGCGATGGCGAGGCTCTCGCTGTCCATCGACCCCGAGGTGTCGACGTAGAAAAAGACGCGGTACATCGGGTCCCGGATGATGCCGAGCGCAGGGAGGATCGTACCGTCCTCCTCCGACATAGCCGTCAGCATTCGATTCGGCCGTGAGATTCCTCGGTCTGGCTTCGACCGCTTGGTGGACTTGATGCGCGTGGTGAGGATCTCCCACCACGGGATGACCGGGTCTTCGAGGTACTCTTCGAGCCATTCAGCGATGTTCGCCGGTACCGTGCCTCGACCCTTCTGCTGGTCCTTGACCGCCGTCTTGAGCAGCGACTTGAGCTGTGTCCGCAGCTGGTGCGCGAGGCCTTGGGCTTCCTCGGGGAGCATCTCTCGCTTCTCGCCGTCAGGGCTCTCATCAATCCACTTGGCGTGGGTGCCGCCGAGCTGGTGAAGCCAATCCTTTAGAATCTGATCAACTTCCTCCGGCGTCAGGAGCTTGACGCGTTTCATCAACTCCCTTTGATAGAAGTCATACGACTTGCCTGGAGGTAGATCGTACTTCTCCGGTAGCACGAGCCCCATCCGCTCCAAGCGTTCTGGTGTCATCGCAGCGCGGACCTCCGGAGGCAGATCCTCGATCTGCATCGCGCGGAACTCAGCTTCCGCCTTGTCGAAGAACTCCGTCTTGCGCAACAGGTCATTGTCCGCGCAGTCCATCGCGATGTTGTAGACAAGCTCTGCCTTGGTTCGCTCGTCCGCGTTGGTGCCGATGGCGGCCAAGACCTCGAGGAACCTTGGGATGTGATCAAGCACCACGTGCATGATCTCGTGTTCGACGGTGAGAACGCCGAGGGCCATGCTTGCCCGTTTGACGAACACGGGGTCGTAGAACAGCTTGATGCGCCCGCCGCGGATGCCGACGCCCATGGTTCCGCAGCCCTTTTCCTCCACGCGCTGCAGGCTGTTGGCGACCCGTCCGAAAAAGTTCTTCTGGGTCAAAAGATAAAGGAAGAATTCCGAAAGGGTGACGTTCATGTCTGATTTTCCTTGTGAATTCACGCACCGCGAAAGGCGTTGCGTGGCCTATACTTAGGGCATGGTCGACCAGTACCGGGACCCTACCTTGGCTGTTCTCGTTCAACTCGTGGCGGGCAGGCCGAAGCTTGCCGCCGCCGTGGGGGATGTCGACATCCAACCTGACGAATTGGATGCATTGCCGTCTTCGGCCTTCGCATGGCCTGAAAAACGTGCGTTCCCGTTGCACACGCGCGAGCATGCGATGCTGTCGCGGGTTTACCGTGAAAATTCGCCGAGCGTTCCAGGCCATGTCGACGCCGCCCTCAAGGAGGCGTGCGACCTCTACGGAATCGACGAAGACCTGTTCGCCCGCGTCAAACAGGCGGCCCCGGTAGACGACCCCGAGAACTACCTCATCCCCGACCGCAAGCTGATCCCCGTGCGTAATGCGGCTGAGGTCAAGCTTGCCGAAGAGAAGGTTGTCTCGGGGTACACCAAACTCGCGGTGGAAACTCGCGCGCTGGTGTGCACGCGCCTCGTCGAGAAGGCAGCCTACTTCGGTGTGACGCTCAAGCCGCTTACCCACAAGCTCGCAGGCTTCACAGTAACGTCGACAAAGATCCTGAAGGATTGGCTTGGCGCCAGGACCGAAGCTGCCCCGGAGCAGTACAAGGAAGCTTTCCAAAAGCTGGCGGAAGCCGTCGGAACACTGCCCGCCGAGATCCGCGACCGCAACACTCAGATCAAGCTGGCGGAAGTCATCGACGCGCTGGACAAGAAGGCGGGCCTGGTCCGGCACTACGACCGCAAACTCCCTGACCCGATGCTCTCGGTCTTCAACACCGATAAGGTCGCAGGCGAGGGCGTGAACCTCGGTAACAAGTTCGTATCGATGACCCGCCTGGCGTCGTATCCCGCGTCGTTCTTTGGCGATGTCATCGGCGACGACCTCGTACGAGAAGCTTCCGACGGGCATGGTGGAATGGACCCCTACAAGCTGGCGGCCATTCTCGAGACGCTTCCGCTGGACATGAAGAACGTGCTCGCGCAGCAAATGCGCTAGAGTCACTGAATGACCTCCGTCGAACAGGAGCTTCACCGCTTGCGTGGACGCACCAAGCTGGCGTCGTCGTCGACGGGAGAAGCCCGTCGTTTGCTCGCGCAAAACGGTACCTCGGCGGTGGCGCTCATGTTGGCCACCCGACACCTGTACGGGGACTTCCACGACTGGGAGCCGGAGACCTTGTGGGTCACCCTCGAGCGTGAAGGGGTCGCGGTCCCTCCGTGTAACCGTGACAAGCTCCAAGCAGGGATCTCCTTGTTGTTTGTTCCGTCGTTCTATTGGGATGGCATCGTGTTCGAGAAGACCGCGGTTTCCTTTGATTGCTTCGAAGCAAATCCTGACGCCCTCGAAGAAGCGTCGTCCGCGCAGCTTGCCTGGGCAGTCAAGGAAGCCGAGTGGATCATCACCCAACACGACGGAGTCCCCCACGGCTTCGAGCACGAGCCGCGCGCGTACGCATCCGTGGTGATGTTCCGAGAGGGGCTCGTTTATGCGCCTGCACAGCTTCTGTTCGCTCAGGAAGCGCTCGACCGCATCAACGTCAACAACACGTTGAGGACCCGCGTCGAGGAGAGGTGGAAGGCGCTCGACAAGGCCAAGCTCGAGGCCTCGAAGTTCGAAGAGACCGAAGAGGACGTGCAGCTGGCGCGCCTCGCGGCGATCGAGCTGCACGTCCGGAGCAAAGAGGCCGACGCAGCTCGAGACCTAGCGCTGCTTCGCTAGGCCTTAGCTTCGGCCTCGCCCTTCTTCTGGGACACCTGCATGTTGGACACCGCGGTGATGTACGCGGGAAGCTGCGCGAGCACGCGGTTGAGGTCCTGCATGTACCTCGTCCCGTCTTGCACCGTCTTCGACTGCGCGAAGATTTCCCGGATGAAGACGATATTGTTTTCCTCCGGCAGGTCGCTCATGAAGTTCGATAGTTGTGAAGCGTAGCTCTCGACCTTGCGCTTCGTGTTGACGAACATCTGCATCGCGACGTTGGAAGCCAGCGCGGTGATCTTGTCCTGCCGTGCGTCCGTCAGGAGCTTCTTGAACCGGTCCTGAACTGTCGATCCGGTGTGATAGCTGCCGAGCACTTCTTCTGGCGTGATGACGATGGTCGCGTCGACGATGAACTCCGCGAACACCTCGGCGGAGGTAGCTCCGATCGCGCCCGCAAAGGCCGCCCGTGCCTCAGACGACGTCAACGGAACCCCCGCATCATCGAATGCAGCGCACAGCTTGGACACGGTGTCCCAGCTCGCAGGGCACGCGAATGCTTTTCCGGCTCGCGCAGCGTCGAGATCGTACAAGAGCAGCGGCTGTGCCTCGAGGTGCTCGATCACCTTGACGTGGAACTTGTCCTTAGCGAAACGCATGAAGTCTCCGTAAGACGCCGCCACACCTACAATGACCAGACGTCGCCGCATGGCGGGGTCCTTTTCGAACTCGTTCACCGACATGCCACCCCCGGTGGGGTTCATCGTGACGATGATTTGCACCTCGTCGGGGAGCGTCATGTCTCCGATGACGCGATCATCAAGCAGGGTGAAGGTAGCCCTGGACACATGCTTATCGACCGTACGATTCAGCTCCTCGATGGCAAGGATCGGGCAGCGCCCCTTGGGAATCTTCCCGTCCGGGTGACGAAGGCGCTCCGCCTCGATGTACTCGAAGAGGGGTTGAAATCGCCGAGGAATTCGACGATCGTAGTAGTGTTTGGTATCCTCAGCCTTCGTCGGAACATGAAAGTCCTCGATCGACATCGTCGGCATGTGCAGCGCCACGTAGGGGACGTTGCGGTCGGCGGCAGCTTGCTTCGGGATGGCGGTCTTGCCGATGCCGGATGCGCCCATGGCGGCCAGGACGAGACGGCTTCCTGCCATCGACTCGATCAATTTGCGGAAAGTGCTGGTCGACACCATATGGATGTCAAGCTTCTCGGTGAAGGACTCACCCGCGGTCTCGGTCTTTACGGTGGACATCAAACGCTCCTGTGGTGGTTCTAGTGGCTCAGCACGAGGCTGAAGAATTGGTAGCCCTGCGTTCCGACTTGGCGCAGGCGCTTTTTCACGTAGAGGGAAAGCAGCTTTCCCTGTCGAACTACCCGATGTATCTCGCGATCTATGACGGCCAGTTTCCCAAGATCCTGTTGAAGACGGGGCGGCAGGTCGCCAAATCTACAACGATCGCGTGCTTCATGATCGCCGAAACGATCGGCGCTCCCCACTTCAAAACATACTACATTTCTCCTTCGCAAGAGCAAACGCGCAAGTTTTCACATACGCGTATTTCGAAGATTCTGGCATACAGCCCCGAGCTGCGTCGATACTTCGTCGGCCCCGAATCGATCGACAACGTTCTTTTGCGGATGCTGCGTAACGGGTCGGAAATGGCGTTTACGTACGCTCTCGATGACCCCGACCGTGCACGCGGTTACTCCGCCGACCGCTGCGCTTTCGACGAGGTCCAGGACATTCTCTTCGAGCCGGTCATCCCGGTCATCGAGGAGTGCATGAGTAACTCGAGCCACGCGTACTCGATGTACTGTGGCACGCCCAAGACAATGGAGAACACCATTGAATTCTTGTGGTCGCTGTCGTCACAAACCGAGTGGTGCATCAAATGCGATGCGTGCGGGACGTCAACGTTCATCGACAGCATCAAGGCGCTGGGCAAGTTCGGACCTATTTGCATCAAGCCGGGCTGCGGACGCCCTCTCAACCCGAGGCGCGGACGCTGGGTCGACATGAAGCCTTACGGACGCGGGGATGGAAACGCACGCATCAAGGGTTTTCACATTTCGCAACCTATGATGCCGGAAAACGTCCCTGCTGCGTGGAATCCTTCCGACCCTGAGTACGCCAAAGCGCTTGAACGCTGGGAACGCATCCTGTTCAAGATGGAGAACTGGGGCGAGGTCAAATTTATGAATGAATCTCTCGGCGTTTCGACATCAACCGGTACTCGGCTCCTTACCAAGGAAATTCTCGAGTCGCTGTGTGACCCCAACTTGGTTATCACACGCTTGCCCGAGAAAAACTCGCTCCAGGGCGTCACGCGAACCGTCGCGGGAGTCGACTGGTCTGGCGGTGGTTCCGAGGTGAAAGGAACCGAAGGGCTCGTCAAGTCCCGCACGGTGCTCCACATCTGGGGTGACACCGGTGACGGACGCCTCAAGACCCTCTTCTACAAGATCTTCCCGAACGGCCATGCCACCGGATGGATCGACGAGATCGTCGAATTGTGCAACGCCTGGCAGGTCCAGATGGTCGCCGGTGACGCAGGGGAAGGAGCCCTCGCCAACTCGATGCTTCGTGAAAAGCTCGGTGCGCACCGCGTCATCCAAGTCCGGTACATGGCTCTCTCCAAGCCGGTTGAATGGAACCCCAACGCGCAGACGTATCACACAGACCGCACGACGCTGATCGACAACTTCGCTACGTTCTTGACCCATCGTCGTGCGATCTACGCGATGCTTCCTCAGATGCAGCCGGCCATCACCGACATCCTCAACGTCTACGAGGAGGTCACCATGCAAGGTCGTAAGGTGTGGCGACACGCAGCAACGCAGCCTGACGACAACCTGCATGCGCAACTTTTTGGATGGTTCGCCTGGAAGCTGCTGAGTAGCGACCTGAAGTTCTACACCTAGCTGCGCGCAGGGCGGCCGTTGCCACCGCCGCTCATGCCAGCCGCGGTCGACATCGCTTCGTTGTACGCCTCCTTGGCCTTGGCGTTGTCGACGGTCGACTTGGCCAGCTCGGTCTGCGCGGTGAGCGCGTTGACCAGCTGCGTCTTGGTCGATGCCAGCTCGCTCTTGAGCGACTCGATGGTCTGCCCGTGGTGCGCGATGTCCTTGGTCAGGTTGGAGATCGTCGCGTCCGTCGCGGCCTTGGTGATCGCCACCTCAGCTCGCCGGCTCAGCCTTTGGAAGCATCGGAACAATGGCCCCGTCGTAGATCTCCATCAGCTTGACGTAAACCCCTCTGCAGGTCCGAACGTCCGAGAGCGCCTCGTGCGCATTGCCCGGATCAACACCGAAGTACTGCGCCAAGGTCCCCAACTTGAGATTGGGTACGAGCCCGTTGCGAAGCAGCGGCATCGACAAGGCCACGGTGCAGTACTTGTGGTAGTCGCTCGCCCAGCGCATGAGCCGCTGCTGCATCGCGTACTCATAGAACCCCCAGTCGAACGGCGCGTTGTGCGCGGTGAAGATCGCGTTGCGCGACATCTGCGCCATCTTCTGCATGGGGAGGTCAAGTTCTACGGCCCCCTCAGCAGCCCACTTCTCCGCGGAGTAACCATTGACCTCCGCTGCCTTGGGGTGCACCGGCTTCTTGGGGATCACCTTTGCGACGTACTCCTCAAGGACCTTGGAACCGGAAGGGTCGGTGCGGATGCACGCGACCTCGACCATGTCGGCGACGAATGGACTCAGTCCGCCGGTTTCGCAGTCGAAGAAGAACAGGTCGTATTCTCTGAAAGTTGCCGGACGTGAATGCATCGGTTGCTCTCTTGTTGTTTTACCAAATAAACGGGAGTTTTTGTTGATTCAGACCTGGACGGACAGCGGGTGCGGTGGCTCGTAGTTCGGGTACTTCTCCTTGAGCCCAGGTACGCGTAGCTCGCAGGTCCACAGCTTCTCCTCGAGAACCGGGTAGTGGTCCTGCCAGTCGGCGACTGAGGCCTGACACCCGGGGCACGTGACAACGTCACTGTCGTCAGTTTCGCCCTCAACAGGGACGCTCGGCGACAGTTCGACGGCGTGCTCGTCGCCTTCGATCTTCGCGCGCATCACCACCGGCTGCATCGCGTAGCCGCCCACGATGAAGTTTTCGAAGTAACCCTGGTAGCCCTTGATGATGATTTCAGGAGGTTCGTTGGTTCCGATGACCGACGACAGGTAGAGGTCGAGATGGTGCTCGACAAACGCGATAGGCAGGAAGACTACGCTGCTCGGCGGCATGAACGTCACCATCGCAGGTGCGTACAACCGAACGGCGTCCAGCTTGGAACCAGCGGAGTTCGCAGCACGGTCGAAGTAGCCCATCATGGGTCCTCGAGGCGTTTGAAACATCAACAGGGGTTTTTTGCGGACGTCACCCCACGGCAGCTGCGACAGCTTCTCGTTCTTTGATTTCATCTTCATCCTCGCGTAGTTCGTTGATCGCTTCTTCATCAAGCGTGTACAGCAGCGTCTCGTCTGGGGTCAGTTGCTTGAGCCCTGTTTTTTCAATGTAAGCTGCAATCGACATCTGCTCGCCGTAACTCGGGCCGACGCTGATATCACACGCGAACGAAACAGGGAGCCAGGGGTACTTCTCTGCGACTCGCTTGACGCAATAGTAATCCAAAAAGGCTTCCAGTTCATGCAGATGCTTCTTTTTACACGTCGCCACGATTGAGTCGTGGACCGTGATAAGCAGGCGCCCGCCCATCTTGTGGATGTGTTCATCCAGTTCCACGAGCTGACCCAGCACGATGTCCGAAGACGTCGACTGGATCTTCATGTTCTTGCCGCGGCGCTCCGCTTGGCCGCGGAAGAAGCCGTTGACGCCCTGGAGCGGGAACCGACGGCGACGGTAGAACAACGTCTCGACAAATCCCGTCATGTGGATCTGGGCGACCGTCGCGTCCATGTATCCCTTGAGCGACGGGAACCGGATGAACAGCTTGTCGATGACGTTCTGCGCTTCTTCTTCCGAGATGCCGGCGGTCTCGGCGATCTTCTTCGCCATGGCGCCGTAGAGGATGCCGAACACGACGCGCTTCACCGTCGTACGCAGCGCTTTCATCTTCTTGTCGGACTCCTTCTTGAGTTCGACCTCGTCGTACGGAATCCCGAAGATTTCCTGTGTGAACCAGCTGTGGACATCGAGACCTGCGTTGAGCGCCTCGATCAACTGCGGGTCAGGCGCGTACGCCGTGAAGACACGGATCTCGGCACCTTTGTAGTCAAGGTTGACGATGACCTCTTCTTCACTGTCGTCGGGGATGAAGATCTTTTTGATGTTGAACCCCGCCAACCACGGCGGGAGGTTCTGCATGTTCAGGTTGTTAGACGAGAGGCGGCCGGTCGACGTTCCGTGGAGATGGAAGTTCGTATGCAGCATGCCGTCGTACTCGGCAAGCAGCTTGATATCGTGTACGAACCCCGAGAGCGCCTTGTGTGCCGAACGGTACTCGAGCAACGTCTTGGTGAAGAGGCACCCGGTCTTTTCGGCAATCGCGCGCAGTGTTTTTTTGTCCGTCTTCCACTGCTCTGACTTCTTGTTTTGTTCGACCCACGGTCCCAATCGTGTTTCGGGATACCCAAGCTCTCCTGGTCGTCTTGGGTTAGGTGCGTCAGGGTTCCAAATTCCAGATACGTAAAGAACGTGCGCCACGTGTTGTGTGGAGTTGGGGTTGAACTCTTCATCGCGACGTTTGTTCGACGACACGTCCCAGAAGGACCGTAGAAACGAACCCTTCTCAGCGACGACCTTCGATAGCTCGGTCTCGAGAAACTCGAGGTAGGGCTTGTCAACCCTCATGCCCTTGAACTCCATCAACCCGAGCGAACGTGACCCAGGTACACAATGCGAGTTCATTAGGTTTTTGGCGGACATGAAGTTTTCAGACTTCATACGCATGAACTGGTTGCGTAGCAGCCGTCGAGTTAAGTCGGTATCGATAGCGGCGTATTGGAGCAAGATGTCGATGTCGACGCGCTCGTAGCCTGAATCGAATGTTTGTTTCTTTCGATCTTTCTTCGCCCCGAACAGGTACTTCTCGAGATCGGCCTTACCCATCTCCGCGACCATGCCCTCGTCGAACCCTTCCGTACCTTTCTTGATTTTTCCCTTCTTGCAGCCTGCAACCACCGAGTGGACGCTTTCCTCCTCGATTGTCAACGTTGTCGCGAGTTCATGGACCTTATCGGCGTAGTTCGCGAATTGAGGAAAGTAGCTACGTCCCAAGATCTTTAGGGAGTACGCGCCTGTCATGTCCTCACGCAGGAGATGCTCGCCGAGCATGGTATCCCACATGACGTTGTGAACTCTGAAACCATGCCGCAGCTCAAGGAACTTGAGATCGAACTTCGCGTTGTGAAAAACCTTAGGCTTGGGACAGGCGAGCACGCGTTGGACATGCGCGATAACCTGTTCGAGTTCTTCCGGAGTCCAAGGCGAGTCCTTGTGGTACAGGGGGATCGCTGTCGATCTGCCTATATCCCACGCGAACGAGATGCAGAGAACCTTGGCGTCTTCGCGGTGTGGGTTGACTGTATTGGTCTCAGTATCCACCGCGAGCGCGCACTGAGAGGCTTTGGCGCCCTCCGGTGCATCCTTCGTGACGTAGTCGATGATGAGGTCGCAGATGTCCTTGACCTCCTCGACCGTCCTGGGGATTTGGTACTCTTTCGTCAGTTCTTCGATCGTAATGTTGGACGCAGCGTCATCGATGCCAGCAGCGATGCGTACTGCCCGAACGAAGTCGTTGTAGAACAGGTTAAATAGGCCGGTCTTGGCCATCAAGTGTTTCGTCGAGAACGACGGAATGACCTTTACGTGGTGACCCGCGATCTCCATATCAAGAAGGCGCCCACGCGCCTCCATGAACTTTTCGCCTTTGTAGCCGAGCGCCTTGAGAGCATTCGACCCCATCACCATGATGACTTTCGGGCGCTTGTTCTTGATAGCGCTCCGCAAGTACACCGAGCAACGGTCGATGACGGCCTTGGGCAACGTCGCAGATTGGTCCCGTCCTTCCTCGACCTGACACTGGACTGCGTAAGTATCCCACTTGCGCATGTTCTTCATGCGCAGCTGACCTCCCGACTTCTCGTCGAGAATTCTCAGGTCTTTCCAGGTCTGGCGGATGATTCGACCTCCGCGTCCGTAGAACACTTCCTTGTTGTTCACGGACCAGGAGGACGGGGACTCGGACACGAACATGATGTCGACTTCGCCGGGAGCGCCCGCGCCCGCGACACGTCCCTTGCGCTCCAGCGCACAACCTGCGCAGGCCATTCCCTTCTGTCCCGCGATCTGGCAGTCCGGCGAGAAGGCCTCGTCGTTTACGTCGAACAACGGCAGCTGTACTTTTTTGCCTGCCATGATTCGCTCTAAACGATCATACCATCGACTGATTCGGGCTTGTCGCCCGTTTGCGCAGACCCACCCGGAAGAAGAGCGATCGGGGCCGCGACGGCAGTTTCTCTGTTTTTGCGTACTTCATCGAGGACGTGCTTGACGTTGAACACACTGATCAACGCGAGAGACTGGCAAGGCCCCATCGTATCAACGAGACGTTCGAGTACCTTGTTTTGCTTCACAAGTTCATTTTCGACATGAAACGGAGACCGCTCACTGACCTGTTTGAGAAAGGTGGGCGTCTCGTTCTTGTACTTGGTGTTGGCCAATACGCCCTGAGTGGCCTCGATCCAGTTGACCACGAGCCACTCCATTTGTTTGTCGAGGTAGACACCCTTCTTTGTTTTGTTGATGTCGTCCAGTTTGTTAATGTCCCCCAGCATCGAACGGATGGTCGTTACGTTGGAAATGCGCTCATCTGAATTAATGATCTGAATGCCCGAGCTGAGGATCGACTCGAATATTTGCTCGTTCTCCGACGTAGTCTTGAGGCGCGCAAGTTGGTCCTTACGGCTATCCGCAAAGTCGTAGCCAAACTGCTGACACTGTGGAATGGCAGGATTGCGCTTTCCGTGCCGCCGCTCGCAGTCTTCTTCGATCAGACGGATCATCACCATCGCGGGGTAGAGCGCCTCCCGAAACCGCGCCGATACGTGACTCGGCATCATGCCGTTGCCCGAGTACTCGTTTTCTATCGTCGACTGAATACGTCGAATGGCCGGCATGTGTCGCATCAAACCAACGGCCAGTTCGTGTCGCGTGTTCTTGATGCCTGATTCACCGAATTGTTTAAGGAGCGAGACGACCGGATCAATCCGAGTATCGTCTTTCACGAGTTCGAAGCTGACGAAACGAGAGAGTGATGCTGCGTCGCGCAGAGGACGAATCGCGCACGTCACCAAAGGAAACCGGAGGTGGTAAGTCCGACTTTCACCGCTCGTCGTACCGATCGACCAGCTCACCGCGTTCTCCGAAATGAGGTCGCGACACAGCTCCAATACCTTGCGCACTGCCAAGGACTTGGCGTCGTTGGTGCCATAGTCCTCGAACTCTTCGAGACATAGCGTCAACGAACTGTTGTTTCGCTGCTGCCTGATAGAGGCTGCGGTATATCCCTGCATCGCGAGTGCATGCGCCACGATGTTAATACTAGAAAAGCCTGTTCCCCCGATGAGCCCTGACGTGATGCGGCTTTTGCCTGAGGCGTGCTCGCCGTTGAACATGATCGCAGTCTGCCGGGTGAACACGGCCATCACAGGTAGACACATGATGTAGAGCGCAAGGAACGTGCAATCGAGAGCCTGATACTTGAATGACCACGAGCCTTCGAGCATGGCGCGAATACGTAGATACAGCTCGGTCAGGTCGATGTCAGCTTCCTCGATTTGATCCGCTTTCTTTACGGAGTGAAGCCACGCTTCGCCGTTGTTGTCGAAAATGATTCCCCGGTCGCTAGGTCCATCAAGTAGGCGAACCTCGAACTTCGATTCCTCTCCGTGCACAAGATGAAAAACGTCGCGCCCGTTGACCATGTACGAGTGCATCTCACCGTCGCCTGACGTGATGTAGTGGAGGCCCTGCCCCTTGGTCGGAGCGTTATCCATCGACGGCAGCCCTTGTGCCAGCTTGAGCAACGCAAAGTTGAGGTACTCGCGGTACTTCTTCACCCGCACGGTGATTGCGAAGAGCGAGTCTTCGCCCTCGAGCGACATGAAGGCGGGGTCACCGATCTTGTCGCGGATGAACTCGTAGAGAGCGCCGAAGTAACGAGCGAACACGGTCTCGATGGACTTCTCGTCGTTGAGCACGATCGTGTCCATTTGCCTCAGCGCTTTGATCCAAATCACCAAAAGACGTTTCCGACCTTCGGCGTGCTGAATGCCGATGAAGTGGATGTGCTCTTTTAGGATGTCGCAGGTGCGTTCGATGAACGCTTCTTCGTCCTCGTCCTTGGCCCGGATTTCACGGAACAAGATCGACTTGTCGAGGCCGAAGTGCTTCTCGATGATGTCGCAGAAGGTGTTGCACTCCTGCGCGCCGCGAAGGAGCTTGCCCCACTCGGTGGCAACGCGGTTTCGCTGCCTGACGTCATCCGCATCGACACGAGTGATCTCACGTGACGCTTGATCGAAGCACCACTCGTGGAGGTGCCAGTAGCAATCGGGGGTGTTGACGTAACGCGCCCAACGCGGGTAGCCAACACAAGCAATGGCTTCGTCGGGGTCCTTGATCCGTTTATCCGGGTTGGTCGGATCACGCCACTGAACGTATTCGTCGGGCCAGTTGAACGCCGTGATCGTGATCTTGTCCGTCGTCGTTTTATCAGCACACTTCTGCACGATGTTGTCGCCGCCACGGTCACGGTCTTGGAGGATACGCGCCTTGGTGATGCCGTAATTAACGAGCGGATCGAGCGACTGCACGGAGGCGCCGCCTAGCGAGAACGCGATGAACTCGTCGGACTGACGGCGGACCTGCTGCGCGATGCACGCCAACGTGTCGAACTCGCCTTCCGTCAGGCACACCGTGTCTGCGTAACTCTTGCCCTCGATCGATTGAACACCGAGCATCGTGCGGTAGTAGTGCAGCCCGTAGAAACCACGGAAACCCTTCATCTCCGCCTCGTAGGCATCGTCGACGAAGAACATCTCCTTCTTGTCACGGGAGGGGCAGCGCAACTTGAACCGGCATACCGAGTCTGGCTCGTCGTGTAGAGGGAATACCAAAAAGCCGGGGAACTTCGCGTCCTGGGTGAATGCTGCGAAGTAGCTCTGAAAGAACTTGGATTCCTCGGAATCCATGCCGAACTTTCCCGCAACCGCGGCGATGGGAGGAAGCACGCCAAGGAGTTGATTCGATGTGATTACATGCCAGATGCCGTGCGGATCGGCCTTCACGCCGGTTCCGGTATCCTCGTCCTCTGCTTCATGTGCAGGACGTGCCTCGTTCGGCGCGTAGCCGCCCAACCCTCGTGCAATCAGGTATTCGACAGCAGGGATGGTGTATCGAAGGTGTTGCGCAATCTCGATCGAGCCGTCCAGGTTCTTTCGATAACCAGCAATCCCCTCAAACAACTCGTCACAGAAGAATTTGCACAGCGTGTTCTTGGTTCGCTGGTATTGCTCGTGGTCGCGGACTTTCTCAAAGAGCGCTTCCGGGATGGAGCCCTTGAGCCCAAACCGCTTGCGCATAAACAAGAGCGCGTCCCCAAAGCTGCACGACTGGCTCTTGGCCTTGGAGGTGAGTGCCGCGACGAACTTGATCGGGTCGTAGAAGGACTTGTGGCACCCGAAGCACTTCACCATGCCCTTGCCCGGCGTGATGACGAACGAAGGCCCTGGGTCGTCGTGGAACGGGCACCGTCCCTTGATGTGCGGTCCTGACCGCGTGAAGCCCGCCTCGGGACACAGGTCCGAGACCAACAACAACCAGTCTCCGAATGTCAGGTCTGTCCAAATCGCCTTGAGGCGGGAAAATTGGACCTTCTTGTCGGTGGCTTCTTTAGATTTGCGCGCCACTCGTCGACTCCTCCACCATCGCTTGGTAGTCGGGGCAAGACGGGCGATAGCTACACCATTCGCAAGGCCACCTGAGCTTAGGCTTTGCGGGGAACGGAGCTACGAGACGTTCCGCAGCATTGTTGAGCGTTTCGAACAACCACGGAGTAAACAGCTTCTCGATTCGATTGGACTCCATGTAGTCCAGCCACTGAATCTTCGGGTAGCGCTCTCCCTGGAGGAAGTTGATACCGGAGCGCACCCCCGCAAGTCCGTCAACGTTGACCAATGCCATCACGGCGTACGACCAAAGTTGCTTCTTGAACTTGTCGCCTTGCTTGATGTCCTTCGACACGCCGGACTTGTGGTCCATGACGATCAAATCGTTGTTTGGTGTAACCGCGCAGAGGTCGACTTTCCCGCGGAAATAGACGTCAGGGCTAAAAAAACCAGTCTTCTTGAAATCCGCGGTGAATCCCCACTCAGCCTCGAGGAGCACTGTCTGAATCCGTTCTCTTTTACAGAACGCGTCCCACTTTCCAAGGAAGTCCTCAATCGCGTCGTCGAGAACGCGCAAGTCTTCCTTCTCCGTCCCGGTGAGCGGGGTCTTCTCTGCTGCAATTTTACGCGCCTCCGTGTCTGATCGTCCGCCGACTCGATATTCAAGGATGGTGTGCGCGTGCGTGCCCACGGTGTTGGCGGAGTTCACGGACTCCTCGACGGTCTTGAGGATGTACTTGTGCTTGAACTGTGCCGCGCAGGTTTCAGCGACTCCGGCCTTTGAGATGGACCAAGGTGAAAACTGCTTAGCGAGCGGCGTAATTTCGTACAAGGCAACCCCCTGGAAACGCGTTCAAGCTAAAAAAAGGGATGTCCCCTCTATGCCGAAAAGGACCAAAGTCCCCGTTGTTACCTAGATGAACAACGGGGACGAGGTCCGCAACGTTACATGGGTTTGGCGGACGAACGCACTGCCGAAGCGGGCGGAGGCGCCGACAGATCCGGCTCACCAGAGTCGTCACCGCCGAGACCTGCCGCCAGCTTGTTGCGGTCGAACTCCGCCTCTGCGAGCGCGGCAGCCTGATGGGACGAACCCGCCTTTAGGTAGTAGTCCCCGAGGAAGCGCTTACGGTTGGCAGAGAACAGCCGCGAGAACGCTTCGGCGATCTTGACGATGCTGGCGGGGTTGTCCTTGCCCGTCGGCTCAATCTTGTAGACGTAGTACACGCCCAGTTCGCCCGTCTTCTTTTCCGTGGAAAGCAGGTAGCTCTGCTTCCACGCATAGGGGTGAACCTTCGCCAGCGACATCAGTGCCGAACCCGCGCCTCGAGACGTCTTGCCGAACTGGCACAGATAGACCTGGGACAGGTCGTACGAGAGCAGCGCTACGACGATCTGGTTCTGACAGTCTGTCTTCTTCTGATCGCCACGGCCGCCGTTCTGCTGACCGAAGGGCAGGTGTGGACACTTCTGGCAGACGCCGTAGGGCTGTCCCAATTTTGCGTCGGGCGCTTGGCACTCCGGTGCCTTCTCGCCCTGCTTGAACATGATGTGTTCGTAGTTGAAGTGGAGTGCGATGAACTGGAACGGCTTCTCGAGAAGCGTTCCCGCCGTGGTGTACATGTCACCCTGTTTCGCAGACTCCGGCTTGGCCGCAGACTGCGTGGTCGGCTGCGCAATCGAGATGCGAGGCACAGACCACGTCGTGATGACCTCTTCCATGCCTTCGCGAACCGGGTTGGCCTGATCAACCAGCGCCTTGATCTTCGTGCGCTCCTCGTCGGTGAACGTGGGGTCGTTAAGAAGCTCCCGCACGTCGCCAAGTTTCTGGGCTGTAATCAGCTCGAGTTCTTCGACGTCTGCGATGGTCGGGATGCGGATGCCCAGCGCGTTGGTGGGCGGTGCTGTTACGCGCGCGGTTTGAGTGGGGGCCGACTCAGATTCCCGTGTCGTCGTTTCGGTCGCAGTCGTATCAATAACTGCGGTCTTGCTCTTGTCGTTTTTCTTATCTGCCATTGGAAATCTCCCTAGCCTGTGGAACAACGGTTGCCGTTGGGGTTGTCCGCTATCGAATCCTCCCCCTGAGGAATCAGACAGTTCGTTCGATTAGCGGAAGTAGACTCTACTGTTATGTATTTCATCCGGGCAAGCTCTTTTGCTTACGAACTCATGGAAAGGCCGCGTAAAGAAAAGTTGCTGTCCCCATACAGACTGTTACGGTGGTGGGACCGTATGTCACAGGGACTTAGCCGAAGCGCGTCCGCATACTTCAACGAAATCTCCAAGGTGTCGCCCATCAGCGATCCTCAGGAGGAACGCCGCCTGATCCTGCGGTGGCAGAAGCACAAGGACGTAAAGGCTAGGGACACTCTTGTCCAAAGCCATCTACGCTTTGTCATCACGGTTGCTCGGAAACGTTGCCGCGACGCGGACCGACTACAGGACCTCATCGCGGCAGGAAACATCGGGCTGATCAAAGCCGTCGACCGTTACGACCTGTCCCGTCGCCCTGCCCCGCGTTTCCTCACGTACGCCGGATGGTGGATTCAGAAAGAGATTGCGGACGAGGACTACGCGACCACCACCGTCGTACATGTCCCGACGCACCGGCAGAAGGCGCAGCGCAAGGCTGCCAAGCTCTTCCAGAAGGCTGTACAAGCCCACGGCCCCGAAGCACGTCAACTCAAGAAGATGGACCCAGGGAACCCAGAAGGTCTATCAGTCTCCATCGACGCCGTCCAAGAGACGGTCGAGAGCGAGGGCCCTGAGGAACCCAACGGCGTCGATGTCGAGCAGGCCAACAAGGTGCTTCGCGTTGCGATCAGTCGACTCCCCGTGCGCGAGCAAACAGTCTTGAACCTGTATTACGGCGTAAAGGACGAACCGCGTAACTTCGCACAGATCGCGAACATCCTCGAGATGTGCCCCGAGCGCGTACGCCAAATCAAAATTAACGGCGTGAAGCTGCTCAAGACAGACCTCACAAACCACCCCCTACTCACTTGGGAACATCATACGTTCCGCTGACCGGCGTCGACTGCGTCCTTCATGTGTTTTTGGATGAGCCTTAGAATGTGTGTTTCGGTAGTTCCTGGCGTTTGAAGCTGCGCTACGAAGTAATCCGCTGTGATGACGGATTTCTCGACGAGTTGCTTCTTTTCTAGCGCAACGAACGTCATGTCGTTTGACATCAGGTCGATACGCATCAGTGCGATGGGTTGGTCCCCTTTCTTTGCTAAGACCTGAACCATGGTGAAGTCGAGCGGCGAGAACGCCCATGTACCCATGTGTTTCATGGCCCCGTAGATTCCCAGGGGATCAATCGGAGCCTGTGCCAACAACGACACCACGACCTCGTCCGTCAGGAGTTCAAGCCGGCGTAGCGCCTTCAGGTTTTCGACCAATCTAGGAGGTACCGGCGCCAGGACCTTGAGGGCCACGTGAGCAACCTCAAGGTCCTCGGCGCTGTCTACAAACTCGCCGAGCGAGAGCGATTTCACAGCGTGTCGCGCAGGCCTGCCGTGAACTCGAGCGCAGCGATGTAGTTCTTGGTCTTCGCCTTGGTCTCGTCACTGACGTTCGCCTTCTTGAGGCGCTCGTTCAGGATGCCGAGCTGCTCGAGGATGGCGGTCTTGGGGCGAAGGTCGATCTCCTTGCCTTCGTAGATCTCCTTGGCGACCGCGACCTTCTCGTTGTCGTACTCCGGCTCATTCCCCTTCTTCTTCTTCGGCTTGTCACGTTTGATGCCCAACTTCGTCTTGGCCTTGTCAGCCACAGCCTTGACGTCTTCGACGGACATCTTCTTACCGCCCGCCTGCCTTTCTTGGATTGCGTGCAGGACCTCGGTCTGCTGTGCCTTGGGCAGCGTGACGATCTCGCGCACCTGCGTCGGCGACACTTCGCCCTTCTCAAGCGCGTCCTTCACCTCGGACGCGGTGTTCTTGAGCAGTGAGAGACGTTGCGAGATGTACGGCTCAGACTTGCCCAGCTTGTGCGACAGCTCCGCCTGCGTGACCTCGTAGGTCTCGATGTAGTTCTGCATCGCCTGCGCTTCCTCGAGCGGATCGAGATTCTCACGCTGGAGATTCTCCACCAGGTTCAACACAGCCTGCTGTTGGTTGCTTCCTTTGACCTTCTTAACGTCGACTTGCGCCCAGCTGGCAGGTGACGTTTTGCGCGGAAGCTTCTTGCCGCTCTTGTCCACGGGCGCCCAGTCGGGGTCGCGGAGTTTCTCGATCGCCTTGTAGCGACGACCGCCCGCAACCAAGAAGTACTTCCTCTTGCCTTCCTTATCTCCGCCGCTTTCACGGACGACGAGTCGCGAGATCATCCCATTCTCGTCCATGCTGGCAGCCAGCTCGTCGATGTTGGTGAAGGTCTTGCGGCTGTTGAATCCTTCGGGGATGTGGATGTCGCTAAACGCGACGCGTGAACTATCCTTGTTTTGATCGGACATGTAATTCCCTTGTTCGTGAAGTAGAAACGCAAAAGGGGCCCGGCGATGAACCAGGCCCCTTTACGTATCGTTACGAGTGGTCGGTGACCAAGTCTACAAGCGCCTCGACCTGTGCCTTCAATCTCTCCTGTTCGGGCTGCGTTGCGGCAGTCATGCGACCGCGCAGTTCGCGAATCCGCTGCAGGATTGCTCCCACGTTATTGGGATCCTCCACGGATTCCCGTCCCTCGGTGGGCGCGAGGAGAGTTGTAAGCGCTGCGTGCAACGGCGCTAGTGATGGACGCTTCGTTACGAGGACGGCGACCAATTGCGACATGATCGACACTGCTGCGACGGCCCTACCCTTGGTCCAGAATTTCTTGCGCCTGGACGCACTATCAAACAGCAACGTGATCAGATTGTTTGCCATGTCAAGGTTCCTTGATGTGCTGCAACACCCTCCGCCGATCGATCTTCCGAAGCTCGATCTCGTTGAGGGGTTTCCCTTCAAGCAGTTCACCTATGGCAAAGTAGAACTCCACCGCGACATCCTGTACGGAAAGTTCGGGGTCGTTTTGGATCGCTAGCCAAAGAGCACGCACGCCGCCGTGGCGGCGAATCACATCCCCGGTTATCTTGGTTGCGAGCCCTGTGCGCGGTTTACTCCGCGCTTTGGGCATCGGCTCCCTCAAAAGGTTTCGTGCCGCACTTGGGGCACTGCGGGACGTTCGTGTGCGCGCGATGCCCGAGGGCGGACCCGCACTGCGGGCACGTCGTTTTGGGTTCACCGGACGCTTCCTTTGTTTGGCTTTCGTCAACTTCGACGCCGAGCTTTTCCATGGGGACCTTTCCAAAGGAAAGGCCACCTACAGTCTGCCGCGGGCGGAAGACCATAGGTGGCCTTCTTAGTTCAGCGGAGCGAGACCTTGGCCTTCTTTTCGATCTTCTTGCCCTTGATGACGGTGAAGTCACCCTTGGGAGCGTCGTCGCTCTTGTTCAGGAACTTCTCAGCCTCGCCGAAGCTCTTGAACTCGTGGATTTCGCCGACCACGATGTAGACCTTCGGGGGGTTCTTGGCCTCAGCCGCCGCCGCGTCCGTTCCGTCGGTGTTGTTGAGCGGCGCCGTGTCAGTCTTCGGTGCGATGTCCGTCTTGGGGATCGCGCCACTCGGCGCAGCCGTCGTCGCTGCGGCGGGAACCGGAGCGGGCTTCTTGTCGGCGGTCTTGGGGCTGGTCTGGGTCTGCTGCGTGGTCATGTGTGTTGGTCTCCTGTTTCTTTTCTACGGGGTTCGTGTCTACTTTTTTCCGCGGCAGTGGAACCACATCGAGCACCATTTCTCGCTGCACCACCAGTTGCCGGGGTCTGTCCTTGGGAAGTGACCTGACGCGATGGACCTCGCGACGTCCTCCATCACTTTCACTGTGTGCTTCACCGTATGTGAAGAAATCACACCGTTGAGAACTTCATACCGAGGTCTCGCGACTTTTGCACGACCTTTCACGACCTGATCGACCTGGACGTCGGGTGTATTCTCGACCCCGGCGTACAATGCGAATTGCAAGTCGTTGTCGAGGTCCCCTTCGGACCATTTGTCCGTAACGACCTTGAGGTCGTGGACCCGCTTGGGCTTACGGAGTACTGCCGGAAGAACCGGTTGCTTGACGCCCGCGGCCTTCTGTTTGGCGAAGTTGTCAACCAGCTCCTCGCGGATCGACTGGTACTCTTTTTCGTTGAGAGCTTGCACCTGGATGCTGTCGATGCGTCCAAGCACCGGCAGCCGAATCTTCCCATCCTCCGTCTCGATCACCGTGTGGAACGGCTTTTCCACGTATACCGGCATCATCTTGGGTGCAGCTTCGTTGTAGAAGACCTTGGTGCAGGTGATGCCAACGTCCTTGAAGGATTCCGGGGGCTGGTCTTCCCAGTCTTCGATGAGCGGCTTCTGCTTCTCGAAGGCGGTCGAAAACACGTCGGTCGCGTCGTCAAGGGACGGCAACTGCCCCTTGAGGAACCGATCCGTCATCATCATTTCGACAGCGGCGTGCACTTGGATTCCTTGAAACATCCGAGCAGATGGTTTGCTCGGCTTGTTTTCAATATAACGAAGGTACCACTGTCGTCCGCATTTGAGGAAGGTGGTTGCTTGAGAAACCGACAAATATCCTCGCGGAAGAACATCGACCAGTTCGATATCTTCGGGGATGGGGATTTGAGGATCCAGACAGTCTTCGACTTCTTCCATTCCGTTCGACATATCTAATAATCCTTCGGAAAGTCGAGCGATTCATTGGGGCCGAGCGCCCGCACCTTCCCTGTAGCATCGTTCTTCACGAGCCGATTGGAGGCGGCGAGCACGCTCGACATATCAGGTTCATCCACGGTCACGGCGGGGGTTGTTTCCGCCGTAACCGTCGGTTTGGGTGCGGTGGTTGTTGTTGTTGTTGGGTGCGCCGCGACGAGCGCATCGTCTTCTGTTTCGACGGAAAGCTTGACTTCGAGGGCTCCTTTGTATTCGAGAGATGTTCCGTTTTTGAGCTTGAGGCCCTGCGCCTTGAGGTCTTTCTCGACGAGGCGAAGGATGTCCTTTTTTTCAAAAGTAACCGAAATCTTCATTACCGCTCCCGGATCTGGATGAGCTGAGCCTTCGCGACAGGACGTGCCACGGAGCGTGGATACACGCAGGCAGGGTCAAACAAGGAAACACCCTCCGCGATACACCTCAAACTATGCACACACACGACACAACTCAAGCGCTGGGTGAGGAGGCGATCGACGTCAACCTTGTTATCGAGCAAACGCATGATAGCAGGCTCTACGGTGTTACGTCCCAGCAAACGGTAAACAGTTACGTTTTTCGTTTGCCCAATCCGGTAATTTCGGTCGAGGCTTTGGAGGTACGCCCCCAGGGAATAGGTCAACGAGAAGTACACCATGTACTGCGCCGCGTTGAGCGTGATACCCACGCCGGTCGAGACCTGCGCCAGATAAACACGTACGGAGGGATCTTCGTTGAATCGGTCCGCGAGGTCCTGGATACGTGAACCGGTCTTGCCGTCCACGCGCACATAGGACGTGCCCTGGCTGACAAGCTGAGCTTCGACGAGATTCAGCTCCCACTGGTAGTAACACCAGACGATGACCTTGTTGGGCGGGTCGATAAGCAGGGTGTCGAGCAGCTCGACCAACGCGTCCAGCTTCGGATTCTCATCGAACAACGTAACCGTGTCTGGGAGAGGTTCCGGCGCGACCTTGCAACGGTCAGTATACGGGCTCACGCCGTTGGCAACGCAGTCCAACAGATGTCGACAGCCGCCCATCTCGACGTCGTTGCAGAGGGTCTTGGGGTTATTGTTCTTGATCAAGAACCCTGAGCTGATCTGCAACAGCTTGGTCAGCATCACCGCGCGGTGTGGGAGTTCAGCTGCGGGCGGCAGTTGGTCATGTGCCGTACCTCCAAGTTGTGCAATGAGCAGTTCGATATCCAGCGCCATCTCAGACACGAGCTGGTTATAGATGACCGCTTGATGGCGAGACAGTTCGTATTCGATGTCTACGAACGTTTGCTCAGGGAGGTCCAGGCACTCTGACTTCTTACGACGGAGCGAGACGAATAGCGTACGGGCGTTCAATATATCTAGGTTCTTATAACCCAAAACTACGTGGGAATTCGGACCGGCCATCTCCACGAACCTACGCTTGTACGCGACCATGCTTTCCGGCATGAAGTGGTCACCCAAGAACCGGAACTGTCCGTATAGATCGAGGGGTGACCCTAGTGTTGGCGTTCCGGTCATGATGACCTTCCGGGTCGCCTTCTGTCCCAGCTCGTGCGCTGCCTTGGTACGAGCGGATTCCCATTTGGCGATCAGGTGGCTTTCATCACCGATGACCGTTCGGTAGGGCACGTTATCGACGATGGCGTCCACGAAATTACGTGCCGTGTCATATGTCAAAAGAAGGATGTCTACCTCCCCGGCAGCCGCACGGTCTACCGCGGCGGTCTTCTCCTTCTTGGTCCCGAGAAGGGCGGTCCAACGCAGCTGCTTACCTGAGTGTTTGTCGATCTCCTTGCCCCAGTTCTTCACGGTCACCAACGGACCTAGAATGACTGCAGGTTGACGCTCTCCAAGGAAATGCTGGAGGCGTAGAAGATCGATGGCGATCTTCGACTTGCCTAGTCCCGGGTCCAGGAAAAGCGCTGACCTCAGGAAATAGAACGCATGACAGAGCGACTCGACCTGGTGCGCGAACGGGTTCGTGATGAACGTAAAGCCGCCTGGAAGGATCCTGTCCTTGTACTTCCGTTCGATCTCATCGAGGCTCGTGATGTAGTCCTGTGCTGTAGGTGAAAATTCGACCGCCATACGCTGTGCCAAGACCTTCAGGTCGTCGACCACTTTCAACGCGGCCGGATAGTACGCGGGGTACATCCAAACGTGGCGATCCGCGTCCCACGTAGCGCCGAATGGGCGGTCGAGGTCCTTGAGGTGTCCGGCCGCGAGAAAAACAGGAACTCCGTTGCTGGAAGTCCCCATGCGAATAATGACTTTCACAGGAACCCCTTTGGTACCACGTCTATGTGATAAACCTGAAACATTCCGACGTAAACCAAGGGAAAGCGCTACCTTTCCGCGCCGTCGGTGGCCTAGAATTCAACCGAGGTCCTGTCGATGTCCCAAAACGATCCCACCCTCGGCGACTTGTACGCACCGTCGAGTTCCCACGGCTCGCCGTTGTTCGACTTCCTCACGGCGTTCGCGCCTCGGAAGCTCAAGGACCTCTTCAAGCTGTGCGAGTACCTGTACTTCAACAGCTCGCAAATCTACGCGGCGCTGCAGAAGTTCTGTACGTATCCTGTCACTGACATCACCTACGACACGACCAACGAAGCACTGAAAACAAAATACAAGAACCTCCACGACAAGACGATCAAAACCAAGAGACGCCTGATTCAGGCGGCCACGGACAAGTTCGTCTACGGAAACGCGTTCTTCTCGATCTACATGCCGTTCGTGCGTTTCCTGCAGTGCAACCACTGCAAGCAACTGACGAACATCGCGGCGGTGGACTACAAATTCAAGATCAAGAAACTTGAATTTACGTACAGGTGCGCCGCTTGCGACAAACAGGCCACCGGGGACGTACAGGACCGCAAGGTCACCCGTCCTGACAAGGTGGCCATCATTCGGTGGGACCCGAAGCTGATGGACATCGACTACAACCCCATCACACAACACAGCGAGTACTACTACACGATCCCGAAGGAATTGAAGGACCGCGTCGTCAAGGGAAACCACCACGTCATCAACACGATGCCGATGGAATTCCTCAAAGCGATCAAGGAGGACAAGATCTTCAAGTTCTCTGAAGGTCAGATCTTCCATATGAAGATGGATGCGCCTGCAGGCATCGAAGCCCAGTGGGGCTTCCCGCCGCTGGCATCGACGATCAAATTGTTCTTCTACGCAGCCGTGCTGCGTAAGGCGAACGAAGCCATCGCGCTCGACTACATCGTCCCTCTCCGTATCGTCTCGCCCAAGGTCGCGTCCAGCAACGCAGACCCGTTGCTCACGATCTCGCTCGATAAGTGGGCGAATGAGATGAAGCACAGCGTCAAGCGTTGGCGGCGCGACCCTCTCCACATCATGTGGTCGCCGATTCCTGCAGAGGTCACACACCTAGGAGGGCAGGCGCGTGCACTGATGACCTTGGGTGAAGTGCAAGCGGCTGAGGACAACATCATCGCGGCGCTGGGTTTGCCGAAGGAGTTCATCTACGGCGGCTTCTCCGCGATGGGCTCAGGCATCCAGTTGCGTGTTCTTGAGAACCAGCTGATGCACCAAACCAATGACCTCAACGATTTGCTGCAGTGGATCACTGACAAGTTCGCGAAGCTGCTCGGCTGGCCCTCGGTCAACGTGGAATTGGCGCCGTTCAAGTTCATCGACGACGTGCAGCAGAAGACCCTGCTGTTGCAGCTCCACATGTCCAATCCCCAAGACCCCATGCTGTCGAAGGGGACGTTGGGCGAAGCGTTCGATGTCGATCCTGCTGAAGAGCGGAAACGCAAACATCAAGAAGCGTTGGACGACATGAGGGCACAGCAAGAACTGCAACAAGAAATGCAGAAACTGCAAAATACGCTCGCGCAGCAAATACAGGCCCAACAAGCAATGGGTCAACAGGGGTTGCAGTACGACCAACAACAAATCATCGCGCAAGCGGACACCATGGTAGAGCAGATGATGGGCATGGACCCTGGAACACGGCGCTCACAAATGCATGCACTCGAGGTCGAGGACTTCGTCATGTTCTCCGTGGTCTCGCGCCGCATGGAAAACATGCAGACGGCGCAAAACCACGAAGCAATCACGGCGGCGCGGCAGGGGGGAGACCCAAGCGGAGGTGGTAGCGGCGGCGGTCCTCCTGGGATGATGGGTTGAAAGGATTTCCATGGGAAAAAACGACGCACCTCCGTCCTTCGCGGACCTCATCGAGAGCGCGCAGAAGGCGCCAGAGCGCAACGTCATGCGCGGGGCCGAACTGTCGAGCCCGTTCGGAACGCCTCTGCCTCCCGAACACCGGGTTGTCGATGACGACCCTAGGTCAATCGCCGGAGTTCCCGAATTCGATTACCGAGCACACGTCAAGTACCTGACACTCCCTACGGACGCAGGGGACTACGAACAGATCCTCAACGATGCGTTGTCAGGTAAGTGCATCATCCGATCGGAGCAAACGACCTTTACTAAGGAAGGCGATTGCATCGTCGTGGTCATTTATTTGACCAAGCTGGAACAGCCGCGTCGTCCGAATCGACGTCGTGAAGAGGACGACTACAGGCGCTAGTTGGGTCTTTTACCAAGAGCCACGGGAGAATTTGAATGGCAAACACGCCCCTCACGCCTGTAATGGTCGACTCGTTTACGCGACGGGTGGAGATTCGTCGCAAGGCGATCGAAGGGCTGATGCAATCCTTCCCGCTCAAGGCCCGGTCGTACACAGTCGAGTTGTTGAATCCACGAGTCGAGGCACAGGAGTTCTCGTCCCGAGAACAGAAGGCCGCGATTCTCGAGGGCCGGTCGTTGAACGAGCGCGTCCGCGGCGACCTGATCGTACGTGACGCGCAAGGCAACATTACGAGCGACGCCAAGGGGTTCACCCTTCTCCACTTGCCGTACTTCACGCCGCGTCACACGTTCATCGTCGACGGCACTGAATACAGTGTTTCCAATCAGATCCGCACGAAGCCTGGCGTATACACCCGACGGCGCGGCAACGAGGACCTCGAAGCCTCGTTCAACCTGTCGAAAGGCGGCAACTTCCGTGTCCTCATGGAACCAGAGAAGGGGCACCTCTTCGTCCAGCCAACGCACTCGACGACACGGATCCCGTTGTACCCCGTCCTACGTGCGCTCGGCGTGCCGCACCAGGACATCGCAGGGAACTGGGGCAATGAAGTAGCTACGCTGAATCGCGACGCATTCAAGAACCCCGAAAAGCACGTCGACAAGTTCTACGCGAACTTCATCCATCCCGCCCAACAGACGCACACGTCGCTCGATGAGAAGGTCCGTGCGCTTCACGGATATCTCGATACGACCGCGATGGACCCGCACGTCAACAAGGTCACGCTGGGCCATGGTTACGAAAAGGCGTCACCTCAAGCAATCCTGGCCGCCTCGAAGAAGCTTCTCGACGTCCACCGTGCTGCGGACGACACCGACGATCGAGACTCTCTAGCGTTTAAGACGTTTCACTCTGTCGACGACTTCATCAAGGAAAGGCTCGCGCTCGATGCGCGGTCGCAACGGATGAAGATGGGCATCAAACTGGAAGCCCACAAGGGAGACATCCGAAAGGCGCTACCGTCTGCGCCATTCACACGAACCATCAATTCGTTCCTGACGGGATCGTCGCTGTCCGCAGTGCCGACGCAGATCAACCCAATGGAACTTATCGATCACGCGGTTCGAGTCACCTCGCTCGGCGAAGGCGCCATCTCGTCCGAACGCGCGATTCCGCTGGAGGCGCGCAATCTGCACGCGACTCACTTTGGGATCATGGATCCGGTAAGAACCCCGGAGAGCTTCAAAGCGGGCATCGACATTCGCGCAGCTCTGTCTACCCGCCGGGACACGCAAGGCAACCTCTTCTCGACTTTGCGCAACCTCAAGACAGGGCGCACCGAGCACGTCAAGGCCGAGGACATTATGCACTCGGTCGTGGCGTTCCCTCACGAGGACGTGCGACCAGGCAAGATGGTGGACGCGCTGACTCGAGGTCACGTGCAGCGTGTTCCCGCTTCGCAGGTGACGCACCAAGTCGTGCACGTGTCTGACCTCTACGGACCGACGACGAACCTCCTGCCGTTCCTCAACGGCATGCAGGGCAACCGCTCGTTGATGGCATCCAAGCACCAGAGCCAGGCGCTGTCCCTGATTCATCGGGAGGCGCCGCTCGTGCAGGTTCAGTCGTGGAAGCCGGGCTCCTCCGTCGAACAGGAGATGAACAAGCTCATCGTCCCGACGTCACCGGTGGCAGGGATCGTGTCGCACATCGACGACGACTACATCCACATCACGCCGGACAACCACAAAGCGGCGTCGAGCCCCACTGCCGTCGTCGTGAAGGGGAACCCACGGTTCATCGAGGGGAACGCAGAAGCCACGCGCTTCTACGATGAGATCAAGAAACATCTTGAATCTGTCGGCTACTCCGTAACGTTCGACGCGGGAGAGCCCTACACACAACCCGTCAACGCCGACCTTTGGGTTGGACATAGCCGTGGGGCAGACCGTCTTCGTTTCGCGCCCAACACAACTCGAACCGTCGTACTGGGGAGCCCTCACCCGGATGCAATCAATCACCCGGACGATTCAGTTAACGCCCATTTGACGAATACGCCTCCGTCTATCGCTCACTTCACGTTGACGCCAGAAATGAAAAACGCGTTGTCAACGATGCCGAGCAAAGGCGCGTCCGCTCCTTGGGAAGACCCCGGCGACGTCTATTCCGACTTCGTCAAGGTCGGCGACAACGGCAACATCAAGCTCCACTACGACCAAAACTTCCCGCTAGCGGCCAAGACGTACCTGCACAACGACATCAAGGTGAAAGCGGGTGACCGTGTTCGCGTGGGTCAGGTTCTCGCAACGTCCAACTTCTCGAAGGACGACACTCTAGCGCTCGGCACCAACCTGAGCGTTGCGTACATGCCGTACCGCGGCCTCAACACGAACGACGGCATCGTCGTGTCGCAGGGAGCCGCAAACCGTCTCGTCTCCGAGCACATGTACAAGCATGTCATGATCTTGACCGGAGGCGTGGAAGCGAAGCGCGAGAAGCACCGCGCGTACTTCGGTAACAAGTACACCGCAAAACAGTACGATAACCTCGACGAGGACGGTGTCGTCCGTCCCGGGGCGATCGTACAGTCGCACGACCCGCTCATTGTGGCCGTTCGTCCGAATCAAGCCACAGGCAACGCAGTGCTATTGGGCCGCTTGTCCAAGTCGTTGGTCAAGCCGTTCTCCGAAGAAGTCGAGCTGTGGGACCACGATCGACCAGGCACGGTCATCGACGTGGCCAAGACGGGCGACCGCGTCACAGTCACCGTGAAGACAGAGGAGCACCTCAACATCGGCGACAAGCTCTCCGGACGCTACGGCAACAAGGGCGTCATCGCGAAGATTGTCCCTGACCACCAGATGATTCAGGACGAGAAGGGAAAACCCATCGATCTGCTCTTTACCTCTGCCGGCATCATCTCGCGTATCAACCCGGCACAGGTCATCGAGGCGTCTCTCGGCAAGGTCGCAGCGCACACAGGTAAACCCATCGCGGTCGAGAACTTCGCACCGCACGACAACGTGCAGTACGCGAAGGACATGTTGAAGAAGCACGGACTGTCCGACAAGGAGACCGTCTTCGATCCGGTCACCAATCGGTCAATCCCCAAGGTGTTCGTCGGCAAGAGCTACATCCTCAAATTGTTCAAGACCACGGACTCGAACTGGTCAAGTCACGGAGCGGACCGGTACGACTTCAACCAGCAGCCATCGCGCGGCGGTGACGATGGCGCCAAGGCCATCGGCAAGATGGAATTTGACGGTCTCGTCGCACACAACGCGCGCAACGTGTTGAAGGAAGCTGCGTCTCTCAAGAGCCAGAAGAACGACGAATTCTGGCGCGCGATTCAGCTTGGCCTTCCGACGCCGACACCGCAGACCCCGTTCGCCTACAACAAGTTCCTCACGATGCTCGAGGGCGCAGGTGTCAAAGTCTCGAAGAAGGGGTCGCGCCTTTCGCTCGGGCCCCTCACGGACAACGACATCGCGAAGATGTCGTCGGGAGCGCTCAAAGAGCCGCACAAGATGATTCGCGCTAAGGACCTGCACCCTGAAACAGGCGGCATGTTTGATCCCGCGACCACAGGAGGGATGAGCGGAACGAAGTGGTCGCACGTCGAGCTGCACGAACCGCTCGTCAATCCCGTGTTCGAGGAGCCTGTGCGGCGCCTCCTGGGGCTAACCCAGAAAGAGTTCACGGACCTGCACAGCAGGCACGGCGGCGCATGGTTTCGACAGGAGCTGGGACGTATCGACGTCGACTTCCGTTTGAAAGAGTTGCGTGACCGAAGCCGAACGCTCAAAGGCACTGCCCTTGATGACGTTGTCAAACAGATCAAATACCTCAATGCGTTGCAGGCTCAGAAGCTGTCGCCAGACTTGGCTTACGTGCTCACCAAGATTCCGGTGACGCCCCCGATCATCAGACCCATCCTCCCCCTCAAGGACGGCCGCCTGCAGGTCGGCGACGCCAACCTCCTCTACCGCGACGCCTTCCTCGCCAACGACAAACTTCACGAGGTAAAGGGTGTGTTGCCCGCGAATGAACTGCATGCGCCGCGCAAGCATCTCTACGACGCAATCAGTGCCGTATTCGGTGTGGGTGATCCAGTGAGCCCTACCACGGAGAAACGCGAGGCCAAGGGCTACCTCGCGATGATCACGGGTACACGCCCGGGAAGCGGATTCTTCCAGGGCAAGTTGATGAAGCGACAACAAGACATCTCAGGACGCGCGACCATCGCACCTGACCCGACGTTGTCGATGGACGAGATTGGCGTCCCGGAAGACATGCTATGGGGCATGTTCGGAAAGTTTGTTATCGGGCGTTTGGTTAAGCGCGGCTACACGGCTCTGGACGCACAGAAGATGGTGGAGGAGAAAGCGCCGCTCGCCCGACAGGAACTGCTTATCGAGGCGAAGGAACGTCCGGTCATGGTGAACCGTGCACCATCGCTCCATCGCTTCAACATCATCGGAGCCTTCCCCCGCATCACGACAGGCAAGACGTTGATGCTGAATCCCTTCGCTGAAAAGGGAACGAACGCAGACTACGATGGCGATGCAATGCAGATCCACGCGCCTGTGACCCCCGGAGCGGTCGAAGACGTCAAGCGGATGACGTTGTCGCACCTGCTATTCAATGACCGGCGCCCCGGCCAGTTGAACGTGGCACCAGACATGGAAGCCATCATCGGGCTCCACCGCGCCACAGGGGCCAAGTCCGACAAGGTCACAAAGCACTTCGCTTCGAAGGAGACCGCGTTGGCCGCGTACCACCGCGGGGAAATTTCCCTGGCGGACACGATCGAGATTGCCAAGTAAACTCGCGCCGGTTCACCTATAATTCCGACGTGAGCACCATCGTGAAAGAGGCCTACGACGAGGGCGTCGCAGAGGCGCTCACCAGGTTCGGCCTCAAGGAAGCGGCAAACGAGATCCGCCTCAAAATCCCCAAGCGGGAGTTTCACGGTTTCGACGCAGCGTTCAAGCCGCGCGTGAAGGCGCTCAAGGAAGCCAACAGCGAGCCACTCGAACCGCAGGCATCGCCAGAGCAGCCTGCGGAGATGCTCGCGGACATATTGCAGACGTTAAGCCTGCCAGCACCTCCAGGGGAGCAAAAACATACGGCGGTTGACCGCCCTGTTTTCTGGGGCAGCCCCACGGACGCAAGTAAAGGAGCCGTTTAATGCTTACCAAGGCCGCAACAGAAGGTGCTCTTGCCGCGTGCGATCGGTTCGGTGTCGACGCAGAGAAGCTCGCCGCTGTGGCTCCCACGAGCTTCTTGTCCTCGGTAATCCCGCGGGCAAAGGCATTCGGGCAAAGCCAGTGGGGCGCCGCGAAGTCTCTCGTCAACAACGCACGTGGCGGACTTGGTGGACGGCTCAGCCCTGACTTCAAGGGAAGCTTGGACCCAAGCCACCTTGAACTGGGGCGCGCGGCACACCGCTCTCAGGCAGTAGGGAACCTCAAGACCCTCGCGCCTACGCTGGCCGGCGTGGGCGGTCTCGGCCTGCTCAATCACATGAGCAACAAGAAGAAGGAGCAAGCACAGCTCCAACAGCCGCAAGGACGTTTCTAAAAAATCCGTGGCGACTCTCGGCGAACACATGGTTGACGCGATCCTACCCGCGGAGTATCGCGGCCGTGGAACGCTCACGAAGCAGCGCCTCAACGAGATCCTCGTCGATATCGCGAAGAAACACCCCGACAAATATCCGGACATCGTCACCAAGCTCAAGCGGCTCGGCGACGAATGCGCGACACTTGAGGGCATTTCCGTAGGGCTCGACGACATCGCGCCGCACTACGAAACACGCGATGCGATCGTTTCGCCGTTCCACGCGCAGTTCAACAAAGCGCAACCGCATGAACGGGAGAAGATTCTCCTCGACGCACAGAACGCGGTCCTCGGCCACACCAAGAACAACTCCGGCACGATGGGTGAGATGGTGCGGTCGGGCGGTCGCGGCAACGCTGCGCAGCTCATGCGCATCATTGGTGCGCCTATCCTCGCGCGAGACGAACGTGATCGTATCGTCCCGTGGTTCATTCCCCGTTCTTACGCCGAAGGGTTGAAGCCGTCCGACGCGTGGGTCGCCGGCAACGAAGCGCGTATAAACGCGATCAAGTCGAACATCTCCGTCGTCGAACCGGGTGACCTCGCCAAGATCCTCGTCAACAACATGGGCGACAAGCTCATCTCGATGCCTGACTGCAAGACGTCCAACGGCGTCGCCATGAGCGCACGGGATGCACACGCGGTCGATCGCTATCTCGCAAAGCCCGTGAATGGCGTTACAGCCGGCACGTTGCTGACCCCCCAGACGCTTCAGCACCTGGGCGAGGCGATGCTCATCGTTCGATCGCCTATGACGTGTGAAGCACCGCACGGCATCTGCCAGCGCTGCCAAGGCTTGTCATCGACCGGACACGTACACTCTATCGGCACGAACGTTGGCATGCGTGCGGCGCAGGCATTGTCCGAACCTCTTACCCAGTTTTCACTCAATGCCAAACACGGCGGGCGTATCACGACCACCGACGACCACGTGAAGCGACCCGAAGGTATCAAGGGCGTGCGCCAGGTCCTCGAGGTCCCCGAGTCGTTTCTCCACAAAGCGACACTCGCGGACCACGCGGGAACAGTGGCTCGCATAGAGCCCGCACCCCAAGGCGGAAACTACGTCTGGGTCGATCAGACCCGTCACTACGTACCGCCGGACCTGCGCGTCACGGTCACCAACGGCAAGCACGTGGAAGCGGGCGATACGCTTTCGAATGGCGTGCCCAAACCTGACGAGATCGTGAAGCACAAAGGGCTCGGAGAGGGGCGGCGGTACCTCGTCGATACGCTTCACGACGTCTACAAGAGGTCTGGTGCGGACATCGACCGACGCCATATCGAAACCCTGGCGCGTTCGGTGCTCAATCACGTGTCGATCGAAGACCCAGGGGAAGACGACGCCCATGGGTTCATCAAGGGCGATATCGTCAACTACAATCGTTTCTCTGCCGCGTTGGCGTTGCATCAAAAGCAACTGCCTGTCGACGATGCAATCGGCGAAACACTCGCAGCGAATACGCTGCACTTTACGGCGGGAACTCACCTGACAGGTTCCGTGCGCGACACGCTCGTTAAGCACGGGATAAAGACGGTGGCGGTTGCGCAGAACGGGCCTCGGGCCGTTCCGATCATGCGCGCAGCGTCCCGCACGCCGTTGTTGAATCCAGACTGGATGGCGCGTCTGGGCCACCGATACCTCAAGCAGTCTCTGCTTGAAGGCGCGTGGCGGGGCGATGTAAGTGATACACACGGACCCCACCCGGTCCCGGCGTACGCTGCGGGAACCGAATTCGGCGAAGGATCGGAAGGGCACTACTGATGTTGGAAGACGCCTACCGCGCCGGCATGAAAGAAGCGTGTGACCGCTTCGGTATCAAAGAAGCGATGCCTGTGGGCGTTACTAACTTTGGCCGTCGCGCATGGAACGCAGCGTCAACCATTCCTCAGGTTTTGTTCGGCAACCCCATCAAAGCGTATCGCGAGGGGATGGGCACCTTCCGCCGCGGTGGTGTCATGGACCCGGTGGCTGCGTTCTGGCCTTCCGTAGCTAAGGGTCCCGCCGGTGAGCGATTGCCGCAGGCGCTGGGATGGCTCAGTCGAGCAGAAACCGCTACGTCTGGGTATGGCGTCTACAAAGCGATGAAGGGCGAGGGCGGCGACCCCAACGAAGGTCGTTTGTCCAACACCCTCAGCGCACTTGGGAGCGCTGCCGGCCTGGGCTTCGGTTTTCCCACCGTAGGAGCCCTCGGCGCGCCTCTTGTTGCACGCGCAGGGGCTTCCCTTGGTAAAGGGGTAGGTCGCGTATTTGGCAGCACACCAGAACCACAGCAACTCGACCCGTTGATGTACGGGCAAGGGGTTTACCAGTGACCCTCAAGAAATCGTATGACGAGGGCGTCAGGACGGCGCTCAATCATTTTTGTGTTCGAGATGTAAAAATCGCGAACATGATTAGGGGTGCGGCGGGGTATAACCCAACGCTCAACCCTGCACAGTCTTCGGCAACCGCTATGCCGTCTGTAATGCCGAAGCCTGCGACACCCCCGACTGCACCGGTCGCAAGTGGCGCTAGTAAGGCAAACGTCCTCGGTTGATTTGTGTAACCGAGGGTTTTGGCCTACCATTTTGCAGCTAAACAACCGCTTTCAGACGACTCGAGGAGACGACAACATGTTCAAGAACGCATACGTTCGAGGCGTCACAAACGCGCTGATCCAAAGCGGTCATGTTGCGTTTCCCGACGAGGATTCCGCGGCCAAGATCGCGGACTTCATTGGCGATCGTGCGGATTTCGATCCGCACAACATGACACGCGAAGTCGCGTTGAAGATCGCCAACGCCGTCATCGAAGCATCGGAACACCTCGTCGCGAAGGGCTACAAGGCCGCCGCGGTCACGATGAAGGTTGCTTCCGTCGAGGACCTCGGCAAGCTCGCCCATGCCCACGTCATCCACTTGATGGAGAAGGCCGCTGAAGGCTCGACCATCGAGGGCGGTGACAAGGGCAACGCGGAGTCGAACTCCGCTGAGGGCAAGATGGACGCGTCGCAGCGTCCGCCTGGCTACGCCGAGAACTCGCTCGGCAGCTCTGCCGTCGATACCCGCCCGGGTGCCGTAGGCAAGGAGCAGCCGCAACCCAACGCGCCGTCGGAGTCGCCGTCAGGGTCGAACTCGATCACGGATGCCTCGAAGGCGGCCTCGCTCGGCGCGCTGATCAAGAAGGTCGCTGAAGGCACGACGATCCTGGGCGGCGACAAGGGCAACACGGAGCCGACCACAGCAGAGGGCAAGATGGACGCAGCGATGCGTCCGCCCGGCTACGCCGTCCTGCCCGGCCAGGGCGACCTCGGCGAGCTGATGAACCAGGTCAGCAGCAACGCGGTTGTTGGCCGCGAGACCCCGCATCCGAACGCGCCCTCCGAGTCGCCGTCGGGTTCGAACTCGCTCACAGAGCACTCGTCCAAGGCGGCAGCCGAGGACCCGTTCGTCGCTGTCTTCAAGAATACCGCGACCGAGATCGTTCGGTACCTCCCGGCCTCTCTGGATGACTACGCGAAGATCGCCCACGTTCGTGCCTGTATGGGCCTGTCGATGAACGAGAAGGCGCACTATCTCGTCGGCCTCCAAAAGGAGGCAGCGGACAAGACCGCGGCGAAGGCGCGGGCTGCCGCACCGTCCTACCAAGGCTACGACGGCCGTAACGCGAACCAGCGCAAGGTCGCGGAGATGCCGGCATTCATCCAAGAGAAGATCGACGCCCGGAAGGAAGAGGGCGGCGAGAAGAAGGACGATGACAAGGCGTCCGGCGGCTTCCCGTTCGCCAAGAAGGATGACGAGAAGAAGGACGAGAAGAGCGAGGACAAGAAGGACGAGGACAAGAAGGAAGCGTCCCTCGCTGCTCACTTCCGTCGTATCTCGGCCTCGATCAACTCGGCTGCGTAAACGTACTGGCCAGGAGGCCGCTTCAATGCTTAGCCGTCGAGCCCGTCTCGCGGGCGTTCAAATCATTGAAGCGGCCCTCTCTAAAACCGCGTTTGTCTCCGTGCCAACTCTGGCATCGTTGAAGGCAAAGAAGACCCGGGAACTCGACTCGCTTCCCACGGCGAGCGCTGAGGTCCCTAAAGTCGTTTCTACGCCCCTCTGAAAAGGCGATCCAAATGCCGAGCATGAGCCCCAAGACACAGCAGTTCCAGACGGCAGCAGGAGCCGGCGTCGACCAGGCAACTCAGCTGTTCGAGCAGGGCTTCTCGCAAATGGCCTACAACGTCCTGATGTCAAGACTGCCGGACATCGTACAGGACGTAGTGACGTTCAAAATTATCGACACCGACGCAGATCGCGGCGTGGGTGTTGGTGCGTTCGTGGTCATGCGGAACGACAATCCGCTCTACATCCCTGTGGTGATGACCGACAACAACATCAAGCCCCTCGAGCTGGTCTACCACAAGACCCTCAACATCTTCCTCCCGCTGTCGAGTCAGTGGCTCGGAGAGTTGGACAAAACTTCGCTCACGTCGATGGGCAAGGGCGTCAAGACACCCGAGACTCTCTACACCGACGTCGACATTCGTAACGTCGTGGTGCCGCCCATGACCGGACGCTTTTCGTACGCCGCGTGGGCGCCGGTGATTCTTGCAGACGTCGCTAAGGTTCTCGACAAGGACACAATCGAAAAGGTGGCTGCAGAGCCTTCTCTGGTCCTGATCGACTTCCTCACCAAGGCACCCAATCGCGTCAAGTCTGCATTTGCGCGCATGCTCCAGAAGAACACTAAAACGCTCAAGACCGCCGCACGTATTTACGGCGTGAAAGCGTTGACCGAAGCACTTCGGCACAACGTTGAGAAGACGGCAGCCAAGCAACTCTACGGCGGCGCCTTGTGGATTGCCGACAAAGACACAAAGCCGACTGAGTTCAAGCGTATCTTCGGCGAGAACGCGGCCGAGGCGTACTCGGGCGTTCGCCTCAAGGGCTACGCCGCCAAGGACAGCCGCACGCACCGCAACATGGCGGTGCAGGAGCAGACGCACGAGACCTGGACCGAGCCCAACCAGCCCGGCGTCTATGTTCTCTTTGGTGTCGACGGAACGGAGAAGCCCGCGCTTATCGTGCCGAACCCGATCGATCTGTTCCACACAAGCGAGTACGACCGTCACGACATGGCGCGAGGTCACTCGCACGCCAACGGGCGTCGCAAGTACACCGGAAGCGACAAGTACCTCGCGGTGTTCCCCAACGGGGACTACCTTCAAACCGGGGCATTGGCCGGACGGCAATCGAGTATCGACGAGATCTCTGGCAGCACGCTGTACCGCAACGTGTTCGGGGAGGCGGCAGGCGAGCCGCGTCAGGGCAAGGGCGTGTTCATCCGCCAGCGCGGAGCTTCTATCCAGGCAACGTGTCCCCTCGAAATCAAGTCGATGTCGACAGGGTCCGATGGCGTCCGTCGCATGGTGGTGTCGGGTCTGTTTGGCTACCGCGAAAAGACTCTCGTTACACAGCCGGGCAGTGCACTCGGTCAAATCACCACGCCCCGCGACGCGGGCGTGGCGTATCTTCCCAATGATTTCGTATGGGTTCCTCTCAAGGAATCTCTCGATTCGAGGTCATTCTTCCGGGACGTGCAAGACTTGGCGCGAGACGCCTATCACGCACTTGCGTCGGTCGGAGCCAAGAAGATTGCCGTCAAGAACGCAGGGCATGGAATGTTCTCGATCAACGGAGCGCTGTCGCTCGAGCGCGTCCCCGCACTAAAAAAACTGGCGACCGACTACGTGCTTCCTGTCGAAGTCGTCGAACAGCTCCTCGAGAAGGCTGCGACTGACCGCCGCGTCGACGTATGGATCACCTCTGGTGAGACGCTGGCAAAAGCCCAGATGAAGTTGGGCTGGCCGCACAAGAAGGAAAAGGACGACGGCGGCGACAGCGAAAAGAAGGAGACCGCCAAGAAGAAGCCCGAAGGCGGTGGGGGTGAAGCTCCTCCGCAGGACCCGGGGATGGACCCGAGCATGGACCCGTCGATGGGCGGAGATCCGTCGATGGGCATGGCGCCGCCGGCTCCGCCGCCTCCGTCTCCCACCGACATGGCAGCAGCGGAGATGGACCAGCACATCCAACAGGAGATGCAGAAACTCGTCGAGAAGCAGCAAATGCTGCAGGCACTCACCATGCGCGCCAACGAGATCGCAGGAGGCGCTCCGATGATGCCGACGGTGCAAAACCAGATGATGGGCGCACCTCCTCCATCAGCGAACCTGGCGACCGGACAACCGACGCCAGGCGGTAGCATGGGCGGCATGGACCCGATGGCGGGCGGCGGCATGGGTGGCGACCCGTCGATGATGGCGGCTCCCGGAGGCGCATTGCCACAAGACATGGGTGGCATGGATCCCGCCATGGGTGGCGATCCGTCAATG